>Ga0208492_1000017_pt1 | contig 264316 bp, 258 predicted proteins | sample Subbioar_CSW14AB_FD_184820 | JGI IMG/M metagenome (GOLD analysis project Ga0208492, IMG submission 184820) | Serpentinite rock and fluid subsurface biosphere microbial communities from McLaughlin Reserve, California, USA - CR12Mar_CSW14AB (SPAdes) | ecosystem: Environmental > Terrestrial >...
CCGCCCATCCACGTCTTAAAGGCGTGGATCCCCGGGACAAGCCCGGGGATGACAACAGTGGAATGACTACGGCGCCCAGCCCTTCGGTGCCAGCTCAAAGCCGCTGAATTCAAACCCCGGCGCGACAGTGCATCCGACCAGCGTCCATGCGCCGAGCGTCTCCGCCGCCTGCCACCAGCCGGTCGGCACGATGCCCTGCGGCCGTTCGCCTTTCGCCAGATCGTTGCCCAGCGTGATCATGCGAATACCGGCGCCTTTCGTCTCGGCGATGCGCAGCGTCAGCGGCGCGCCGGCATGCCAGTGCCAGGTCTCGACGGCGTCCACCTTATGCCAGTGCGACGCCTCGCCCTGCTTGAGCAGGAAGTAGATCGCGGTCGAGCGGCTGCGGCCGGTCGCGTCCGTAGCGATATCACGAAACGTTTCGACGTAATGTCCGCCTTCTGGATGCGGCTGCAGACCGAGCAGTTTGATGACGTCGTCAGCCGTCATGAAAAAATCCGGTCGAGGATGGCGAGGCCCACATCGAGCAGGAACCAGACCCAGGCAGTGGCCACCAGGCTGCCCGCCGCCGCAGCCACCACCAATGCGCCATCGCGTTCGACCTGGCCGAGCGCGGCGAGAATGATCGCCCAGGCCGGGATCAGGTTGCCGAACGGGATCGGCAGCGACAGCAGGATGGCGTTCCAGAGGATGAGTCCGCCGATCAGGCGGCTGGCCAGCGGCCCGGCAGCGAGATGCGTGAAACGCGGCTGGATGAAGCGTTCGATCTTGATGATATACGGCAGGGCCGGACGCAGCAGTTTGGCCACATCGCCGCGCGCGAAGCTGCGCGCGCGCCAGCTGGCCGGGAACCATGGCGTCTTGAATCCCAGCAGCATCTGCACCGAAAGCAGCAGCAACGGCGCGCCGAGGATGGCCGAAAGCCCTGGCGCAATCGGCGCCGGAATGCCGTTGGGCAGCGCGAAGACCAGCACCAGGAAACCGAAGCTGCGCTCACCGAAGGCACGCAGCAATTCGTCCAGGCTGATGCGGTCATCCTCCCAGCCATCGCAGATGGCGGCGACGATCTCGCTGACCTTTTCGGGGGCAGACTGCTGGGCGCCGTTAAGGTCTTCGCTCATTTCAGCCCGGTCGGTTCTGACAATCCGGGAAGCTGCGGCGTGACATCCTCGACATCGGCTTCGATCACATCATCCATCGGTTCGCTCACATTCAGCCGCGCCAGCTGGTCCGGCGCCGCTTTGGTCGGACGGATACCGTACTTCGCAAGTTGGCGAATTTGAGGCAGAACGTTGCGATTGATCGAACCGCTGAAATTCGACAGCGCATCGGCCGCGGTCTTGACGCTCTTGTTCAGCGTCACCACATGGCTGAGCGAGACCGCCAGGTTATTGGTGAGTTTGGTCACCAGCTCGACGATCTTATCGAGATTCTCGGCCTGCCGGCCGGTGTCGATCTGCATCCGCGAATAGGCGATCAGGGCGAACAGCGACGACGGGCCCGCCAGCATCACGTCAGATGCAATGGCGCGCTGCTCGAAATCGGGCGCCGCTAGCCGCAGTTTCTCGACCGCCGCATCATTCGGCAACGTCATCGCCACGATGCTGCGCTTGATGCTGCCGCCGCGCTTGGATTCCCTGTAGGCCGACAGCACAGCATTGCCGTAGTCTTTCGCGGTCAACTGGCGCAGATGCGTGGTCATGCGCTGGGCGAGCTGCTGCTGCGCGGCCATCTCGGCAGCCTCGCCTTCGGCCTCGGCCAGATCGAGCAGCAGCTTAGAGGCCTTGGAATCCACCACCAGCACGGCATCGCCCGGCAGGAAGATGATCGCATCGGGCCGCAGCGCGCCGCGCTCGCCGTCGCCGGCGGCATGATACTGCATGATGAAATCGACGCCGGGCTGCAGGCCGAAGGTCTTCAGCGTGTTTTCCAGCCCGATCTCGGCCAGCCGGCCCGCACCGCCCGGATGCGACAGCATGCGGTGGATCGCATCGACGCGGCTGTTGTCCTTCTGTTGCTGCGCCACCGTGGCGGCCACCACCTGCGCCACCTCGGTCATCTGCTTGACCACGCCTTCGGTGACCTGCTGGACCTTTTTCTGCGACTCTTCCTTCTGCGCTTCCGCCTCGCGCTTGTGGTCGGCCAGCAGCTTGTTCGACATCTGGGCGGCCGATTCCAGCGCAGCAGCGCGGGCGGCCATCGTGGCCGTCTCGGCCAGCTTCTCGAAGGCCTGGCTCTTCACCGCAAGTTCGCTGCGCAAGGCCGCAGCCTGCCGTTCTGCCTCCAGCCGGGCGGCCTGGGCGCTGGCTGCCTCGTCGCGGGCGGCATCCACCTGGTCGCGCAACTCAGCCAGCAGCGCAGCGTCGCCGCTGGCGTTGCCACCGCGGCGGAGGAGAAAAACCAGCAAAATCAGGATGATCGCCAGAGCGGCGATACTGGCGATTGCGAGAATCGGCACTATATCCATGGGCATGGCCGTTCATATCATGCGGGCTTGACGGAGAGCCAGCCCACAGCCTATGTGACGGCCGAGAATTAAGGCGCTGTATCGCGGATTTTGAGCCATGGCCCTGCTGCCCATCCTGATTGCCCCGGACCCGGTCCTGGAAACCGTGTCGACCCCGGTCGACGCGGTGACGGACGAGGTGCGCCAGCAGCTCGATGACATGCTGGAGACCATGTATGCCGCGCCAGGCATTGGCCTGGCCGCCATCCAGGTCGGCATCCCCAAGCGCATGCTGGTGATCGACGTCGCCCGCGACGGCGAAGACAAGCAGCCACTCTTTATCATCAATCCGGAAATCACCTGGGTCTCGGACGACGACCAGCTCTATGAGGAAGGCTGCCTGTCGCTGCCGGAACACTATGCCGAAGTCGAACGCCCGGCCGAGGTGAAGGTCAGCTATCTCGACCGCAACGGCGAGAAACAGGAACTGCACGCGGAAGGCCTGCTGGCGGTCTGCCTGCAGCATGAGATGGACCATCTCGAAGGCATCCTGTTCGTCGACCATATCTCTGCGCTTAAGCGCAACATGATCCTGCGCAAGCTGCTGAAGCAGAAGCGCCTCGCCACCGCCGGCTGACCGTTTCCCGATGCGTATTGTTTTCATGGGCACGCCGGATTTCGCCGTGCCGGTGCTGGAGGCTTTTCTGAAGAATGGCGACGAGATCGCCGCCGTCTACAGCCAGCCGCCGCGGCCCGCCGGTCGCGGCCAGAAGCTGACGCCCTCACCCGTGCAGGCTTTCGCCGAGCAGCACGGCCTGCCAGTGCGCCATCCGGTCAGCCTCAAAACTGCAGAAGCGCAGGCAGAATTCGCCGCGTTGAATGCCGATGCCGCCATCGTGGTGGCCTACGGCCTGCTGCTGCCCAAACCGATCCTCGATGCGCCGAAGCATGGCTGCTTCAACCTGCATGCCTCGCTGCTGCCGCGCTGGCGCGGTGCGGCGCCGATCCAGCGTGCGCTCATGGCCGGCGATACCGAGACCGGCGTCTGCGCCATGCAGATGGATGTCGGGCTGGATACCGGGCCTGTCTTGCTGCGCGAAACCGTGCCGATCACGCCGCGTATCACAGTGGCCGAGCTGCATGACGAGCTGGTGCGTATCGGCGCGCCGCTGATGGTGCGCGCCGTACATGGTTTTGCCGAAGGAAATATCCAGCCGCAGGTGCAGGTCAGCGAAGGCGTGACCTATGCGGCCAAGCTGCTGAAGGATGAAGGCCGCATCGACTGGACGAAATCCGCTCTCGAGATCGACCGCGCCGTGCGCGCGCTCAACCCAGGTATCGGCACACATTTCGAGATCAATGGCGAGCGTATCAAACTGCTGGCGGCAGAGCCTGTTGTCGGCAATGGCGCGCCGGGAACTGCACTGGATGATACCGGCACTGTCGCGTGTGGCGAGGGTGCGCTGAAGCTGCTGAAGCTGCAGCGGCCAGGCAAGACGCCGGTCGCCATCGGTGATTTCCTGCACGGCCTGCCGCTGCCGAAGGGAACGCGGGTTGGTTAGGTTTTCTTACAGGTCGTCACCCTCGGGCCCGGGAGCGATTCTTGGCCGAGGATCTCTCTCCATTCTGCATGAGATGGTCGGGTCAAGCCCGACCATGACGATGTAGGATCACATGCCGCGCTATCGCCTGACGCTGGAATATGACGGCAGCCGCTTTGCCGGCTGGCAGAAGCAGCGCGACGTGGCTTCCGTGCAGCAGACCTTCGAGGAAGCCGTCGCCGCGATCTGTGGCGGCGAGCTGAGCATCGACACCGTGGTGGCCGGCCGCACCGATGCCGGCGTGCATGCGCGCGGCCAGGTGGTGCATTTCGACCTCGACCGTGATTTCACGCCGGACCGCCTGCGCGACGGACTGAATTTCTATTTGCGCGAAAACCGCATCGCCGTGCTGGACGCCGCCATTGTCGAGGACGACTTCAGTGCGCGACTGTCCGCCACCGCGCGGCATTATCTCTATCGCATCCTCAACCGCCGCCCGCCGCCCGCCATCGAGGCCGGCGCCGTCTGGCATGTGCCGGTGCCGCTGGATTCTGATGCCATGCATGCCGCCGCGCAGCGCCTGGTCGGGCATCACGACTTCAACAGCTTCCGCTCCACCGAATGCCAGGCGAAGTCGTCGCTGCGCACGCTGGATTCGCTGGTCGTGTCACGGGTGGCCGACGAAATCCACGTCACTACGCGCTCGCGCAGCTTCCTGCACAACCAGGTGCGCATCATGACCGGCACGCTGAAACTGGTCGGCGAAGGCCGCTGGAGTGCGGATGACGTGAGCGCCGCGCTGGCAAAAGCCGACCGCCGCGCCGCAGGCCCCACGGCACCGCCCGAAGGCCTGTGCCTGATGAAAGTGGATTACTAAGCCAGCAGCAGGTCGACCAGCCGGTGCATCGCCAAACTTGTGAGCAGGTCGAGCGCCGAGATCGCCAGCGCGAGCGACCATGTGGCGCCAAGCCCCTGACGCGCCACCCGCACCACGATATAGAGCCAGGCCAGCAGCAAGGCTGTGCTCCAGCCGGCCAGAACGCTGGGCGGCAGCAGCCCCCAGCTGACGCCGGCGAGAATCGGCAATGTCGCCGCCGTCGTGATTGCCTGCGCCCAGTTGTACAGAATGACGAAAATGCCGAAGCGTTCGCCGAGGCCGAAAATGCGGCTGATCCCGGCGATCAGCGCAAAATAGGCCGCCCAGCCGAGCAGGAATTTCAGCGCCTGCACCAGCGTGTAGACGGTGTGCTCACCGTCAAAGGCGGCAAGCTCGTCCGCCGTGGGCCGCATCACCACCGCATAGACGACCAGCAAAGCCAGCGGCAGCCAGAAGCTGCGCCAGAAGCCGTCCAGCGACAGGTCGTGGCAGAGCAGCGCGCGCTCGTCGCCGCGCAGCAGCAAGCCGAGGCCTTTGACGGCGGAACGGATCTCAGCGCTGGACGGCAAGGCCATCGAAGAACCGCTGCAGCATACCTTCATAAACCTTGGAGAGCGCGCGAATGTCGTCGACGCCGGCGCGTTCATCGACCTTGTGCATGGTCTGGCCGACGAGACCGAATTCCACCACCGGGCAATAGGCCTGGATGAAGCGCGCATCCGAGGTGCCGCCGGTGGTGCTGAGTTCCGGCTTGCGGCCGGTGCCGGCTTCCACCGCTTCCGCCATCGCCGCCACGAAAGGCCCGGGTGCCGTGAGGAAGGGCATCGCGCCGTCTTCCAGCGTAAGATCGAAACGCGTGCCGAGCAGCGCGCGGTTCTCACCCTGACCGCCACAGACAGATTCACAGGTGCGTATGATCCAGTCTTTCAGCCCGGCCGAGGTCTGCTCGGTGTTGTAGCGGATATTGAGCACGGCTTTCGCATTGGCCGGGATCACGTTGTTGGCCGGATTGCCGACATCAACCGTGGTGACTTCCAGATTGGAGGCCTCGAAATGCGCATTGCCGGTGTCGAGCCGGCGCGACTTCAGCGCCGACAGGATATCAAGCAGCTTGGGGATCGGGTTGTCGGCCAGATGCGGATAGCCGACATGGCCCTGCACGCCATGCACCGTCAGCCGCGCCGTCAGCGAGCCGCGCCGGCCGATCTTCATCATTTCGCCGAGCCGCAGCGGATTGGTCGGCTCGCCGACCACGCAGACCGAGAGTTTTTCGCCCTTCTCCTTGAGCCAGTCGAGCACGCGGGTCGTGCCGTTGATGGCCGGGCCTTCCTCGTCGCCGGTAATGAGCAGGCTGATGCCGCCGGGGATTTTGCCCTCGCGCGCCGAAATGTACCGCCCGGCGGCGGCCACGAAGGCGGCGATGGCCGATTTCATGTCGGTGGCGCCACGGCCATAAAGCTGGCCGTCGCGGATCTCGGCCGCGAAAGGATCGACGCTCCAGGCCGCCGCATCGCCCACCGGCACCACGTCGGTATGACCGGCAAAGCAGAAGTTAACGTCACCCTCGCCCCAGCGGGCATAGAGGTTTTCCACGTCCGGGGTGCCCGGGGCGGTAAATTTCAGCCGCTCGCAACGGAAGCCCAGCGGGGCCAGAACCGCCTCCAGAACCCCCAGGGCGCCCTGGTCGGCCGGGGTCACGCTCGGGCAGCGGATCAGGTCCTGGGCCAGGGTCACGGCATCGGGGGCGGACTGGGGCGAGGCAGGGGCAGCGGACACGACAGGGCCTTTCTGTGAAGGGGCGATGTAACCCCTTGAATTGCCGCGGGTCAATGCGGCCGGGACGGGCGTATGACCCTGGCCTCCGACCCGGCCTCTGAGGGGGTATGCCGCAGGGCCCCTTCGTTGACATGGAGGGGGGCAATGCATATCTAATGCCCCGGTTTCCGTTGCGCCGGTTCTCGTTGCGCGACGTGGATTTAGCGCATTCCCAGGGGTACGGCATAGATGTTCGGGGCGATCGCCAAGAAGCTGTTCGGTTCGGCCAACGACCGCACCGTCAAAAGCTACCTCAAGACCGTCCAGGCGATTAACGCCCTGGAGGCCCAGACCGCCGCCCTGAGCGATGCCGAGCTGCAGGCCAAGACCGCCGAATTCCGCCAGAAGCTGGCCGGCCAGGACGGCAAGCCGGGCGTCGATCTCGACGACCTGCTGCCCGAAGCCTTTGCCGTGGTGCGCGAGGCCGCCAAGCGCGTGCTGGGCCAGCGCCATTACGACGTGCAGCTGATCGGCGGCATGGTGCTGCATGATGGCCGCATTGCCGAAATGAAGACCGGCGAAGGCAAGACCCTGGTCGCCACGCTCGCCGTCTATCTCAATGCCCTGCCCGGCAAGGGCGTGCATGTCGTCACGGTGAACGACTATCTCGCCCGCCGCGACGCCGAATGGATGGGTCGCGTCTATGGCTTCCTCGGCCTGAGCACCGGGATCATCGTCCACGGCCTGGACGACAACGAGCGTCGCGCGGCCTATGCCTGCGACGTCACCTACGGCACCAACAACGAATACGGCTTCGACTATCTGCGCGACAACATGAAGTTCCGTCGCGAGGACATGGTGCAGCGCCCGTTCAGCTTTGCTATCGTCGACGAAGTGGACTCAATCCTGGTCGACGAAGCGCGCACGCCGCTGATCATCTCCGGTCCGTCGGAAGACACCACCGACCTCTATGTGAGGGTCAATGCGCTGATCCCGCAGTTGGTGGCCGCCGATTTCGAGAAGGACGAGAAGCAGCGCACGGTGAACTTCACCGAGGAAGGCACCGGGCATATCGAAGAGATCCTGCGCGCCGCCGACCTGCTGAAATCCGACTCGCTGTATGACGTCGAAAACATCGCCGTCGTACACCATGCCAACCAGGCTCTGCGCGCCCATACCCTGTTTACCCGCGATGTCGACTACATCGTGAAGGACGACAAGGTCATCATCATCGACGAATTCACAGGCCGCATGATGGAAGGCCGCCGCTATTCCGATGGCCTGCACCAGGCGCTGGAAGCCAAGGAAGGCGTTTCCGTCCAGACCGAGAACCAGACGCTGGCCTCGATCACCTTCCAGAATTACTTCCGCATGTATCCCAAGCTGGCCGGCATGACCGGCACGGCCTCGACGGAAGCTGCCGAATTCGCCGACATCTATCGTCTGGAAGTGGTCGAGATCCCGACCAATGTGCCGGTCGCGCGCCTGGATGGCGACGACGAGGTCTATCGCACCGCGCGCGAGAAATACGAAGCCATCGTCAACCTGATCGCCGAATGCCGCGAGAAGGGCCAGCCGCTGCTGGTCGGCACCGTCTCGATCGAGAAGTCGGAGCTGCTGTCCGACTTCCTCAAGCAGCGCAAGATCGAGCATCACGTGCTGAATGCGCGCCACCACGACCAGGAAGCCTTCATCGTAGCGCAGGCCGGCCGCCTCGGCGCCGTCACCATCGCCACCAACATGGCCGGCCGCGGCACGGACATCCAGCTCGGCGGCAATGCCGACATGCGCATCCTGGCTGAAACCCAGGGCATGGAAGGCGAACTGAAAGCCAAGATGGAGGCGCAGATCCGCGCCGAAGTGGCGGCCGAAAAGGACAAGGTGCGCGCCGCCGGCGGCCTGTATGTGATCGGCACCGAGCGCCATGAAAGCCGTCGCATCGACAACCAGCTGCGCGGCCGTTCCGGCCGCCAGGGCGATCCCGGCGCGTCGAAATTCTTCCTCAGCCTCGAAGACGACCTGCTGCGCATCTTCGGCTCCGAGCGCATGGACAGCATGCTGCAGCGGCTCGGCCTGAAGGAAGGCGAGGCGATCATCCATCCCTGGATCAACAAGGCGCTGGAGAAGGCGCAGCAGAAGGTGGAAGCGCGGAATTACGAAATCCGCAAGAACCTCCTGAAATACGACGATGTGATGAACGACCAGCGCAAGGTGGTCTACGAGCAGCGCATCGAGATCATGGGCGCCGAAAACGTGGCCGATACCGTGCGCGACATGCGCGAGGAAATCGCCAACGAACTGGTCGACCGCCATATCCCCGAACGCGCCTATGCCGAACAGTGGGATTCCGAAGGCCTGCAGTCGGAAGTGAGCCGCCTGTTCGCGCTCGACCTGCCGATCGTGGACTGGGCCAAGGAAGAAGGCATCGCCGACCAGCAGATTCGCGAGCGCCTGACCGATGCCATCGAGCGCCGCATGGCCGAAAAGGCCGCCAATTTCGGCCCCGACGTGATGCGCATGGTGGAGCGCAGCCTGCTGCTGCAAGTGCTCGACCAGACCTGGAAGGAACATCTGCATCACCTGGACTATCTGCGCCAGGCCATCGGTCTGCGGGCTTACGCGCAGAAGGATCCGCTGAACGAATACAAGCGCGAGGCCTTCTCGCTGTTCGAGCAGATGCTGATCCGCGTGCGCGAGCAGGTGACCGCGATTCTCTCGCGCGTAGAAGTGCGCGCCGAGGAACCGCCGGCAGAGCTGTTCGCCCGACCGAGCCAGCCGATGCATGAGAGCCGCGGCGGCGAGATCGAAGGTGGCGAGGATGACGGCAGCCTGCCGTCGCGTCCGGTGTCACAGTCGCGCGCCGCCGTCGCGGTCGATCCCAACGACGAGTCGACCTGGAAGAGCACGCCGCGCAACGCGCCCTGCCCCTGCGGCTCGGGCAAGAAATACAAATACTGCCACGGGAAGTGACGGTCCTCAAAGGGACCGTCATCCCGGGCTTTTGACCCGGGATCCCATTTTCCTGACCACAAAAAAAGAATCATGGGATCCCGGGTCAAGCCCGGGATGACGCTGGGTATGGGGCATGCCATCATCGCCACATGAAACCGCTCACGCTTTCCCAGGCCGAACGTTTCGCCGCGCTGCCGCTGCGCAACCTCGACCGCGAATATCCGAACAACCTCACACATTTCAATAACGGCCCCGAAGACGTGCGTCCGCCGCATGAGCTGCATCCGATCTTCTGGGGCAGCTATGACTGGCATTCCTGCGTGCATGGCTGGTGGCTGCTGACGCGCTGCCTGCGCCGCCATCCGCAACTGAACGACTCAGCCCGCGCGCGCGATCTCTATGCGCGCTTCTTCACTAAAGTCGCCGGCGAAGGCGAGGCCGCCTATCTGGATGCGCCCGGCCGCGGCACCTGGCAGCGGCCCTATGGCTGGGGCTGGCTGCTGGCGCTGAGCGCCGAGCTTTCACTCTGGGACCAGCCGCAGGCCCGTGAATGGCGCGCCGCCTTGCTGCCGCTCGAGCAGCGCATCGTTCAGCGCTTCCCGGCCTATATGGAGAAGCTGACCTATCCGATCCGCGTCGGCACGCATTTCAACACGGCATTCAGCCTGTTGCTGGCACTGCACTACGCGCGAACCACCGGTGAACCGACACTGGAACCGGCAATCACCGCCTATGCGCGCAAGGTCTATCTCCCCGACACGGCCTATCCCGCGCATTACGAACCCAATGGCGACGACTTCCTGTCCGGCGCGCTGACCGAGGCGCTGCTGATGGCCGAATTGCTGCCGACGGAAGAGTTTGCCGCCTGGTGGATGCATTTCCTGCCCGGCGCCACGACCTTGTTCAGTCCCGCCATCGTCTCCGACCGTACGGATGCCAAGACCGTGCATCTCGACGGGCTGAATCTGAGCCGCGCCTGGTGCCTGCGCGGCATCGCCGCCCGACTGCCCGGCGACCAGTCGGGGCTGCTGCAATCGGCCGCCGCGCATGAACAGGCCAGCCTGCCGCATCTGGAAAGCGGCGAGTATGGCGGCGAACACTGGCTGGCGACCTTTGCCGCACTGGCCATCGAAGGCCTCTCGGCCTGACTGCCGCATACGGTGATGCGCATCGTTTCCTGCGTATATCCGGTCCGCGACATGCTAGGCTGACCAGGTCTCCAGAGATTCGGACGCGCCCGTCATGCCCATCAATCCGCACGACATTTCCGACACCCTCACCGATCTCCAGGATGCCCGGGATTTCGAAAGCGGCCGCAGCCTGCGCCGTCTGAAGCGCTATCACCTGTTTTACCGCCGGCTGAATTCGCGCGCGCGCATCGGCAACCTGCTGTACCGGCTGTCGGCGGCGACTGTCACGGATCCCGGCGCCATCGCCATACCGTTCCTGCTGCTCTGGGATGCCATTCAGCACCGCTTTCGCGGTCGCAGGGACAAGCCCGCCGGAAACAGCTAGCGGTCGCGCGGGTCGCGCCGCCGGCGCGCCAGTTCCTCGCTCAACCGCCGATCTTCGTCGCCAACCAAAAACCGCAATGCCGGCCGCAGCAGTCGTTTTTCCACCTCGCGGGTGGCCTTGGGCAGCAACGGGCGCACGATTGGCCGCAGCACCGCGCCCCAGCTCTCCACCGCGGCGGCGTCATCCCGCAACGTCTTGCGCACGCGCTCCAGTTCCTCCGGCGTCATCTTGTCGTGATGCCACTGCGGCTGGCTGGCGATCTCGCCGGCCAGCGCCTGCAGGCGTCCGGCCAGCTTCGGATCGGTGGCGCGCAGATCCTGCACTTTCTGTAACGCAGCCTCACGATCGCGGCCCTGCAAATAGCGGATGAAATTCACGCCGCCGAGCGCCGGCAGCACAGCGGGATTGCTCAGGTCGAGGTCTTCGGGATCGAGCCCGAGCTGCGCGGCAAGGTCGCGCCCCACTCCCAGCGTCGCCTCACGGGCGCGCATGTCGGCTTCCGGCACCTGCAGGCCCTGCGGCGGCTGATAGAGATGGCGCAGACGCCCGATGGTCTCGCCACCTGGGCCGGCCCAGCCATCCACGGTAAGGTCGTTCTCTTTCTGAAGCTCGCGCAGGGCCGCATCGTCGCGGTTGCCCCAGTATCCGGTCGGCCCGCCGGTGGCTGCCGCATTCAGATGGCCTTCGCGATGCATCAGCGCCTGCAGCTTGAACACGTCGCCGCGCTGGTTCTGTCGTCCGTTGCCCACCGTGTCGTACAGGTCGAACGGTTTCTCGCCGAACAGATCGCGCAGCGTGGCCCCGTCCATCCAGGCTTCGCGCGCATGCTCCCAGCCCGGATCTCCGGCGCCGATGCGCCCGAAAGGATCGGGTTCCGGCGAGACGGCCGGTGCCGGACCAAATAGCTGGCTGAAATCGAAACTCTCAAATGGCTGATTCATCGGGGGTCTCGCTTACAGAACATAATATGTACATATAATAGGAATATTAGGATAAAATGCAAGCATAAGTTTGCTTTATGTTCCAAACTGCTTAAACCATTGTCGGCGCTTGCAAAGCTGGTCTGCGCTATGGCTGGCTGATGACCGGACACAGAGGAAACAATTATGCCCGTCAGCCTAGAACTCTGGGTGGCCTTCATTGCCGCGGCCAGCATCATGATCCTGATCCCCGGCCCCACCACGATGATGGTGCTGGGCCATACCCTGGCCGGCGGGCCGCGCAACGGCGCCCTCAGCCTGGTCGGCGTCACGCTGGGCGATGTCTGCGCCATTACGCTTTCCATGCTCGGCTTCAGTGCGTTGCTGGCGGCCTCGGCCGAAGCCTTCACCGCGATGAAATGGATCGGCGCGGTCTATCTCGTCTATCTCGGCATCAAACTGTGGCGCGCACCGCCGATGGAGTTAACTCCGGCACATGCCGGAAAATCCTCGGCGCGCGATGCCATCGTACAAACCTTCCTGGTCACGCTACTCAATCCCAAGGGCATTCTGTTTTTTGCCGCCTTCCTGCCACAGTTCATCGACCCCACGCGGCCGCTCTGGCCGCAGGTGGCCGTGCTGACGCTGACGATGAATGTGCTGGCCGCCAGCATCCAGGGCTGCTGGATCGTGATGATGGGTCAGGCACGCAACCGTATCGTCAGTCCGCGCGTGCTGAAGAACATGAACCGGGCAGGCGGCGCGATGTTGGTCGGCGCCGGCATGCTGACCGTGACCCTGAAGCGGAGCTGACATGCTGCGTCTCGCACCGGCGGCGGAAAAATTCAGCATCGCTGTGCCTGAGGCGGCGCTGACCGACCTGAAGCAGCGGCTGGCCGCCACGCGGCTACCGCCCGAGCCCGCCGACGCCGCCTGGCAATACGGCAGCAACGTCGGCTACATGCGCGCCTTCCTGCAGCGCTGGCGTGACGGCTTCGACTGGCGGCACTGGGAAACCCGGCTGAACGGCTGGCTGCAGTATCGCGTCAAGCTGAAACGGCCCGACGCCGGCCATGGGCTGCAGACCGTGCATTTCCTGATCGAGCCGGGCTCGGGCGACACACCACGCCCGTTGCTGCTGACGCATGGCTGGCCAGGCTCGGTGCTGGAATTTGTCGATGTGATCGACCGCCTGGCGCATCCCGAGCGCTTCGGTGGCCGCGTGGAAGACGCCTTCACCGTGATCTGCCCCACGCTGCCCGGCTATGGCTTCTCGATGCCGCTCGACCGCCCCATAGGGCCGCGCGCGGTTGCAAAACTGTGGCGCGACCTGATGGTGGAGGTGCTGGGCTTCGAGCGCTTCCTGGTGCAGGCCGGCGACTGGGGTTCGATTGTGTCGAGCTGGCTCGGCATCGATTTCCCCGACAACGCCGTGGCGCTGCATCTGAACATGGTGCCGCTGCGTCCGCCGCTGACGCGCGACATGCAGCCGCCGTTATCAGCTGCCGAAAAGGAATGGATGCTGCGCACTCGCAAGCGCCATGAAATGGAAGGCGGCTATTTCGCCATCCAGAGCACCAAGCCGACCACTTTGGGCTATGGCCTGGCCGATAGTCCGTCCGGCCTGGCCGGCTGGATCGTCGAAAAGCTGCAGGGTTTCCCGCGCGCGCCCGCCAATCACAAGCCGGTCTTCGATCTCGACCATATGATTGCCAATGTCGCTTTCTACTGGCTGACCGAGACCGGCGTGACCTCGACCTGGCTCTACTGGGCGGCGCGGCAGAATAACGAGCTGGCCATGCAGGCCGGCGAGTTCCTGAAATCGCCGACCGGTTTCCTGTTGCCGCCCTGGGATCTGGTTCCGCCCTCGCCCAAGGGCTGGCTGGAACGCGGCTATAACGTGACACATCGCCATGACCTGGAACGCGGTGGGCATTTCGTCGCGATGGAGCAGCCGGAGATTTTCGTGGCCAATGTGCAGGCGTTTTTCAGAAACATGATGGTGTGAGAGAGATGAGCAGGAGTGAACGTTGGTTTGAGGATTACACGGTGGGCGAAGTGATCCGCGCCGATGGCGTGACGATCTCGGAGGCCGAGATCTTGTCCTTTGCCTTCACCTACGATCCGCAGCCCTTCCATCTCGATAAGCTCGCTGCTGAGCGGTCGCCATATAAAGGTCTTATCGCATCCGGTTGGCAGACCGGTTTGCTCGGCTTCCGCATGCTGCTGCAGGCCGGTCTGCTGGGCAAAGGCAGCATGGGCTCACCGGGCCTGGACGAGATTCGCTGGGCGATGCCGGTGCGGCCGGGCGACACGCTATTCGGTCGGGCCAGCATCGAGGACAAGCGCGAGAGCGCGTCCAAGCCCGACCGCGGCATCGTGAAAATGAAATACTGGATCGAGAACCAGAAGGGCGAGACGGTGATGAGCTTCCTCGGCACCCAGATGGTGCTGAAACGGCCGGTATAATTCGTCATGCCGGGCTTGACCCGGCATCCCATTTTTAATGGGACCCCGGCTCGCGCTTCGCTTGGCCGGGGTGACGATCAAATCCAGCTTGACCTTTCATCCCCGCCGCCCTTTCTCACGCAGACGTCTTTTCATCCGAGGGGAAATACCGCATGTCCGTCACGCTCTATTACGGGTCGGGTTCGGCCTATGCCTGGCGCGTCTGGCTGGCGCTGGAACACAAGGGCGTGCCGCATGAGGTGAAGCTGCTGTCCTTCAGCGAAGGCGGCCACAAAACACCGGAATATACCCGGCTCAATCCGCGCCAGCGCGTGCCGACCCTGGTGGATGGCGACTTCATCATCCGTGAATCGGCCGCCGTAATGGAATATGTCGAGGAGCGCTGGCCCGAGCAGCCGTTATTCGCCAAGGAACTGCATCTGCGCGCCACCCAGCGCCGCATGATCCGCGAAGCCGACGACGATGCTGGCGCCAAGGTCCATCAGGTTTTCGAAGCGGTGTTTGTGCCGCCGGAAAAATTTGATGCCGGCAAACTGTCAGGCGCGGTCGCGACCTTAAAGGCCGAGATCGCCATGTGGGAGCCGCAGATCGCCGGCACCTACATGAACGGCGAAACGGTGTCGGCGGTGGACTACACGCTCTACCCGCATCTCGCCATCATCGAGCGTTTCCGCCTGCGCAAGCCCGACGCCATTCCGGCCGATCTGTTCACACCGAAGATGGCCGCCTGGGCCGAGCGAATGAAGGCGCTGCCGATCATGCAGAAGACCTGGCCACCGCATTGGAAGTAGGCCGCAGTTTGGAATGCTCCTAACATATGCCGGTATGTTCACCAGCTTCATTCTGCACATTAGAATATCGACTCGATAATTAAATAGATCAAAAAGCAATCTTCCCGCCGGTCTTTTGTGCATTGGCGAAGCTGTCGATCCGTTCTAACGTTCGTCCGTGTTCGGCCCCATCGAACGCGGAGTGCCTCATGTCGCAAACAGAAGAGCCCGCCAGCCAGACCAGACGCCGCGAGTGGCTCGTCTTTCTTGGTCTTACCTTTGTCGCCGCGCCGTTTCTCACCATTGCTATCGTCGGTGGTTACGGCTTCGCGGTCTGGATGTACCAGATCATTGCCGGCCCGCCGACCGGATAACCAGATATGGCAAAGCCCCAGAGCGATAGCCTGCCGACCCGTCGCGCCCTGCTGACAGGGCGCGTCTCGACCCGCGCCCCCATTGCCGTGATCGGCGATGCCTGTCTCGCGCGTCGCAATATCTTTTGCCGCACGTGCAACGAGTCCTGCGAAGCCGGCGCGATTCTCATTCGTCTGGCGGCCGGCAGCGCCGGATCGCCCCAGATCGATGCTGCCGCCTGTACGGGCTGCGGCGACTGCGTCGCGGTCTGCCCTGCCAGTGCCATCACCCTGCAGCCTGCGCCTGTCGAGGCGGTGGCATGAGCAGCGAGGTTCATATCTCCAGCCTGATCGTGCAGACGCGACCCGACTCACTGGCGCGTCTGACCCAGGCCATCGCCGCGCTGCCAGGCGCCGAGATTCACGACACAGCACCCAGCGGCAAGATCGTCGTGCTGCTTGAAACTGCCAGCGAAGCCGAGATTTCCGAACGGCTAACCAGTATCCACGAGATCGATGGCGTCCTGACCGCCGCCCTTGTTTACCACCAGGTCGACACGGAGGAGTAACCCCCCGTCCGACCGTGAGGAGAAGCCCCATGAATCTCACGCGACGCCAGATGATCAAGGCCAAAGCCGCCGCCATTGCCGCCGGCGTGGCCGGGCTGTCTCCGGCAGCCGAAGCTGCCAATGCCATTATTCCCGGCGATGACGCCAAGCTGAAATGGGACAAGGCGCCCTGCCGCTTCTGCGGCACCGGCTGCGGCGTGATGGTGGCCACGCGCGACAATCGCGTTGTCGCCACGCATGGCGACATCAAGGCCGAAGTGAATCGCGGACTGAACTGCGTGAAGGGATATTTCCTTTCCAAGATCATGTATGGCGCCGACCGCCTGACCCAGCCGCTGCTACGTATGCGGAACGGCGTCTATGACAAGAACGGCGACTTCCAGGCGGTCAGCTGGGAAACAGCCTTCGATGTGATGGCGCAGCAGTTCAAGCGCGTCATCCGCGAAAAGGGCCCGACTGCCGTGGGCATGTTCGGTTCCGGCCAGTGGACGATCTGGGAAGGATATGCCGCCACCAAGCTGATGCGCGGCGGCTTCCGCTCCAACAATCTCGATCCCAATGCCCGCCACTGCATGGCCTCGGCCGCCTTCGGCTTCATGCGCAGCTTCGGCATGGACGAACCCATGGGCTGCTACGACGATATCGAGGCCGCGGATGCCTTCGTGCTCTGGGGCTCCAACATGGCGGAGATGCATCCGATCCTGTGGACCCGTGTCACCGACCGGCGCCTGAGCAATCCGCATGTCAAGGTTGCGGTGATGTCGACCTTCCAGCACCGCAGTTTCGAACTGGCGGATATTCCCATCGTCTTCACGCCGCAAAGCGACCTGGCGATTCTGAACTACATCGCGCATCACATCATCTCCACCAAGCGCTACAACAAGACCTTCCTCGACAAGCACGCCGTCTTCCGGCGCGGCAATGCCGATATCGGATACGGCCTGCGACCGGACAATCCGCTGGAAATGAAAGCCAAGAATGCGAAGGAAGCCGGCGGGTCGAAGGACATGACCTTCGATGAATTCGCCGCCTTCGTGTCCGAATATACCCTGGACAAGGTGGCGAAGATGTCAGGCGTGCCGGCCAACCGCCTGCAGGCGCTGGCCGAACTTTACGCCGATCCGAAGGTCAAGATCATGTCCTTCTGGACCATGGGGTTCAACCAGCATACGCGCGGCGTCTGGTGCAACCAGATGATCTACAACATCCATCTGCTGACCGGGAAAATCTCGGAGCCGGGCAACAGCCCGTTCTCGTTGACTGGACAGCCTTCGGCCTGTGGCACGGCGCGCGAAGTCGGCACCTTCAGCCATCGCCTGCCGGCCGACATGGTCGTGACCAATCCGGAACACCGCAAGACGGCAGAGCAGATCTGGAAACTGCCCGCCGGGCTTCTTCCCGACAAACCGGGATACCACGCGGTCGAGCAGAACCGCATGCTGCGCGACGGCAAGCTGAATGCCTACTGGGTGCAGGTGAACAACAACATGCAAGCCTCGGCCAACATGATGGAGGAAGGCCTGCCGGGTTATCGCAACCCGGAAAACTTCATCGTCGTCTCCGACGCCTACCCAACCGTCACGGCTCAGGCGGCCGACCTGATCCTGCCTGCGGCCATGTGGGTGGAAAAGGAAGGCGCCTATGGCAACGCTGAACGGCGCACGCATTTCTGGCACCAGTTGGTCAACGCCCCCGGCGAATCCCGGTCCGACCTCTGGCAGCTGGTGGAATTCTCGAAACGCTTCACCACCGACGAGGTCTGGACCAAGGACATTCTCGACGCCAATCCGCAATACAAAGGCAAGACGCTGTACGAGGTTCTGTTCGCCAATGGTGAGGTGAATAAATTCCCGCGCAGCGAAATTGAAGCCGGCTATGCCAATCATGAAGCCGAAGCTTTCGGCTTTTACATCCAGAAGGGCCTGTTCGAGGAATATGCCAGCTTCGGTCGGCACCACGGGCACGATCTCGCGCCGTTCGACACCTATCACAAGGTGCGCGGCCTACGCTGGCCGGTGGTCGACGGCAAGGAAACGCTCTGGCGCTATCGCGAGGGCCTCGACCCTTACGTCAAACCCGGCGAAGGCGTCGCCTTCTATGGCTTCCCCGACAAGAAGGCGCGTATCTTCGCCTTCCCCTATGAGCCGCCGGCCGAAATGCCGGACAAGGAATACGATTTCTGGCTGGTGACAGGCCGCGTGCTGGAACACTGGCATTCCGGCTCGATGACGCGCCGCGTGCCCGAACTGCACCGCGCCGTGCCCAATGCACTCTGCTACATGCATCCAGACGATGCCCGCAAACTGAACATGCGGCGCGGCGATGAGATCCGCGTGGTCTCGCGGCGTGGCGAGGTGCGCGTGCGTGTCGAAACCCGCGGGCGCAACAAGCCACCGCCGGGCGTCGTGTTCGTGCCCTGGTTCGACGACAGCGTGCTGATCAACAAGGTGACTCTGGATGCCACCGATCCGATCTCGAAGCAGACGGATTTCAAGAAGGCTGCCGTCAAGCTCGTGAAAATGGATGTAGCGCGGAGGGTTCAGCCATGAAGACCCGCGCTCTCGGGACCCTGGCTGCTGTGATCGTTGCCGGCGCCATGGCCATCTGGATGACCGCCGCGCTGGCGCAGAATATCGGCGGCACGCGCGGCCCGACGCCGCTCGACCAGAATGCGGCGCAACCGCCCATTCCCGCCGAGGTCAACGATGATGTGCGGCGCGGCCGTGCTTATCCCGAACAGCCGCCGGTGATCCCGCACACCATCCAGAACTACGAGATTTCACTGAATGCCAACAAGTGCCTGACCTGCCATGGCCGGCAATTCACGCAGCAGAGCCAGGCGCCGATGATCAGCGTCACGCATTTCATGGGCCGCGACGACCAGGTGCTGGCCACGGTGTCGGCGCGGCGCTTCTTCTGCACGCAATGCCATGTGCCGCAGCATGACGCCAAGCCGCTGGTGGAAAATAACTTCCGCGATATCGACAGCCTGATCCTGACTCAGACCGGCGTCGATCCGAAACAGGCGGTGAGGAGGAAGCCATGATTCGCGCCACGATAGGGCGCCTGTGGCAGCTGGTGAAGCCATACTGGCTCACCCTGATACGGCCAAGCACGACCATCAGCCTCGGCGTGTTGACCGCTGCCGGCTTCGCAGCCGGCATCATGTTCTGGGGTGGATTCAACACTGCGCTGGAACTGACCAATACCGAAAAGTTCTGTGTCAGTTGCCACGAGATGCGCGACAATGTTTTTGCCGAGCTGAAAAACACCATCCACTACACCAACCGATCCGGCGTGCGCGCCACCTGTCCGGACTGCCATGTGCCGCATAACTGGACCGACAAGATCGCCCGCAAGATGCAGGCCTCCAAGGAGGTCTGGGGCAAAATCTTCGGCACGATCAGCACACGTGAGAAATTCCTCGATATGCGGCTGGAACTCGCCCAGCATGAATGGGTGCGTCTGAAAGCCAACAATTCGCTGGAATGCCGCAACTGCCATGGCGCCGGCTTCATGGACATCACCAAACAGTCGGCGCGTGCAGCCCAGATGCATTCCGCTTTCCTGTTTACCGGGGAGAAGACCTGCATCGACTGCCACAAAGGCATCGCACATAACCTGCCCGATATGTCGAAGGTGCCGGGCTGGAGCACGCCAGTCTTCCAGTAACCACGACAGTCGTTGCCGCGAAGCCTTCTATTGTACGGATACAACTCCGCGCGTGACGGCTGTACTTCCCTTTGTCATGTTGCAGGTATGAGCCATCTTCTCTTCCTGCCCGGCGCCGGTGGCGCAGCCGAATTCTGGTATCCGCTCGGCGCGTTGCTGCCGGCGCAATATGAAAAGACCTATCTGAACTGGCCGGGGCTGGGACACCAGGCGCACCGGCCCGGCCTCGACAGCCTGGATGCGCTGACCGCCTATGCGGCGGCACAGCTGAAAAGCGACACGGTGATCGTGGCGCAGTCGATGGGCGGCATCTTCGCGCTGCGGCTGGCTTTGCTCTATCCGCAGACAGTGACGAAGCTGGTGCTGACGGCGGCCAGCGGCGGTATTGACGTCATGCGTTTCGGCGCCAGCGACTGGCGACCGGCCTATCGCGCCGAATATCCCAATGCGGCGGACTGGATCACCGCGGCGCGCGCCGATCATACGGCGGAGATTTCCTCCATTGCCCAGCCGGCTTTGCTGCTGTGGGGCGACGCCGATACGATCAGCCCGGTGGCAGTGGGTAAACATCTTGCGTCGCTGCTGCCGCATGCGACGCTGCAGGTGATCGCCGGCGGCACGCATGGGTTCGCGCAGGAGCGCGCAGCCGAGATCGCGCCGCTGGTGCAGGCGTTTTTGACGACATAACCGGGTAAAAAAGATCGTCACCCTCGGGCTTGTACCGAGGGTCCATGACGGTGTGGGTGGCAAGATCGATGGTATACTTGAACCCTGCTACCTGCCGCCCCGCGTCGCCGCTGTTGCCCGTCGTGAACCAGACTTTCCAGCCGGGATCAAACGCGACACAACAGGACGCAAAAAAAAGCCCGCGGTGGATGCCGCGGGCTTTGTGAATTCAGGAGCTTGCGCCGGAGTTAAAGTCCGTTCGCGCCCATGTCGAGGAATTTGCGGCGGCGCGCTTCGCGCAACGCGCCCGGCTCCTGGCCGACCAGATTGCGCAAGCTGGCCTCCAGCGCATCGCCCAGCGACGTGATCGCCAGACCCGGATTGCGATGGGCGCCGCCGAGCGGCTCCTTCACGATCTCGTCGATCACCTTCAGCTTGAGCAGGTCTTCCGCGGTGACGCGCAAAGCCTCGGCAGCATCGGGCGCCTTGCTGCCGTCATTCCACAGGATGGCGGCGCAGCCTTCGGGCGAGATCACCGAATAGATCGCATGTTCGAACATCAGCACGCGGTTGGCGGCGGCCAGCGCCACCGCGCCGCCCGAGCCGCCCTCGCCGACGATGGCTGCCACGAGCGGGACTCGGATATCCAGACAGCAGTCGATGGCGCGCGCGATCGCTTCAGCCTGGCCGCGTTCTTCGGCCTGCACGCCCGGATAGGCGCCGGCGGTATCGACCAGCGTGATCACCGGCAGGCGGAAGCGATCGGCCATGCGCATCAGGCGGATCGCCTTGCGATAGCCTTCCGGCTTGGCCATGCCGAAATTGTGCTTGAGCCGGCTTTCGGTGGTGCGGCCTTTTTCGTGGCCCATCACCATCACGGCACGGCCGCGGAAGCGCGCCAGGCCGCCGCTGATGGCGCCATCCTCGCCAAAGGCGCGGTCGCCGCAGAGCGGGACGTAATCCGTCACCAGGCCGGCGATGTAATCGGCGAAATGCGGGCGATCCTGGTGGCGCGCCACCTGGGTCTTCTGCCAGGCGCCGAGCTTGGCATAGGTCGCCTGCAGCTGCTGGGCGGCCTTGGCCTCCAGCCGATCCAGGTCGTCGCTGATGTCGCTGTTGCCCTGGTCGGCAAGCTGCTTGAGCTCGGCGATTTTCGCCTCCAGCTCGGCAATCGGCTTTTCGAATTCGAGATATGAGCGCATGGGGGCCATCGTGTAGCATGGATCGGGGCCCCAGACAAACCCCGCAAGCCATTGTTTTCGGACGATTTTACACCGCTTTTGCGCGTAGGGCCGCCGTGCTATAGCCCTGCCCGACCCTCCCTCCTGCCCTTTGAGGCCTTTGCCCCATGTCGACCGATCTCGTTCAAGTCCGCCGCGCGCTCCTCTCTGTCTCCGACAAGACCGGGCTGATCGAGTTCGGCAAGGCGCTCAGCGGCTTCGGGATCGAGATCCTGTCCACCGGCGGCACCTACAAGGCCCTGAAAGACGCCGGGGTTCCCGTGAAGGAAGTGGCCGAGCATACCGGCTTCCCCGAGATGATGGACGGTCGCGTGAAGACGCTGCACCCCACCATCCATGGCGGCATTCTCGCGCTGCGCGACGAAGCCGAGCACAAGGCGGCGATGGAGAAGCACAACATCCCGCCGATCGACCTGGTGGTGGTGAATCTCTATCCCTTCGCCGCCACCGTGGCCAAGGGCGCGGATTTCCCGACCTGCATTGAGAATATCGATATCGGCGGCCCGGCGATGATCCGCTCGGCGGCCAAGAACCACGGCTTCGTCAATGTCGTGGTCGATGTCACCGACTATGCGAAGATCACCGAAGCGCTGAAAGCCAACAATGGCGCGACGCCGCTGGCTCTGCGTCGCGAACTGGCTGCCAAGGCCTATGCCCATACCGGCGCCTATGACTCGATGATCGCCACCTGGTTCGCGCGCCAGAATGGCGAGAGTTTCCCGCCGACCCTGCTGGTCTCGGCCGAGCGCAAGCAGACGCTGCGTTACGGCGAAAACCCGCACCAGCAGGCGGCGTTCTACGTGACCGGCGACAAGCGCCCGGGCGTGGCAACCGCGCAGCAGCTGCAGGGCAAGGAACTCAGCTATAATAATTTGAATGATACTGACGCGGCGTTCGAGCTGGTGTCGGAGTTCAGCGACAAGCCGACCATTGCCATCATCAAGCATGCCAATCCCTGCGGCGTCGCCATGGCCGACAGCCTGGCGGCGGCCTGGGATGCGGCCCTTCGCTGCGACAGCACGTCTGCTTTCGGCGGCATCGTTGCGATGAACCGCAAGCTGGACAAGGCCACCGCCGAGAAGATCGGCGCCATCTTCACCGAAGTGATCGTGGCGCCCGAGGCCGATGAAGACGCGAAAGCCTTCCTGGCGGCCAAGAAGAACCTGCGCTTGCTGGTCACCGGCGGCATGGCCGACCCGGTGGCGAGCGGCTGGTTCGTCAAATCGGTCGCCGGCGGCTATCTGGTGCAGACCCGCGACGCCGGGCGCATTGTTGAGTCCGACCTCAAGGTCGTCACCAAGCGCGCGCCGACGCCGCAGGAACTGGCCGACATGCTGTTCGCCTTCCGCGTCGGCAAGCATGTGAAGTCGAACACGATTGTGTACGCCAAAAACGGCGCCACCGTCGGCATCGGTGCCGGCCAGATGAGCCGCGTCGATAGTGCCCGCATCGCCTATCGCAAGGCCCAGGATGCCGCCAAGGCCGCCGGCGTGACGGATGCGCTCACGAAAGGCTCGGTCGCGGCCTCGGACGCCTTCTTCCCGTTCGCCGACGGGCTGGAAGTGCTGGTCGAGGCGGGCGCCACCGCCGTGATCCAGCCGGGCGGTTCGATCCGCGACCAGGAAGTGATCGACGCCGCCGACAAGGCCGGTCTGGCCATGGTCTTCACCGGCATGCGCCACTTCCGGCACTAAGATGTACAAGCTCTACTGGGCGCCCGGTTCGGCGGCGATGGCGCCGCAGGCGGTGCTGGAAGAGATCGGCGCAGCTTATGAGCCGGTCCGCGTCGATCTGGTGGCCAGGGAACACGAGCAGGGCGCGTATAAGCGCCTCAATCCGAACAGCCGGATTCCCACGTTGGTGGATGGCGATTTCGTCATCTTCGAAACCGCCGCGATCTGCCAGTATCTGAGCGACAAACACAATATGTTGTCGCCGCCGCTGGGCACGCAGGCGCGCGGCCGCCACATGCAGTGGCTCACCTATATGACCAACACGGTGCAGGCCCACTGCACCGACTGGTTCCATCCCGACTGGACCTTTGCCGACGACACGGACAAGCAGGCGGCGCTCAAGACCGAGGCCGAACGCAAGCTCTACCGCACATTCGATGTGTTGAATGACGGAATCGGGCCGCAGGCTCCCCATATGCTGGGCGAGCCGTTCACGCTCTGCGACATCTACCTCGCCATGCTGACGCGCTGGAGCCGCTATTTCGAACGGCCGATGTGGCGCTGGGCGAATATCGAACGCGTGGTGGGTGCGACCTACACCCGCCCGGCCTTCCAACGCATGATGCAGAAGCAGGGCATTGCCTGGGCCGAACACTGGGGCAAGTAGTTACTGTCGGCTCCCTAGTAACTGTCCCGCGTATAGGCCGGGCCAGTACCCAACCTTCCGGATATACCGCAGGTGCAATCGCTGCAGGCTTCGACAACCCCTCTTGTCGGGCCTCGCCTGCCGCGCCAATATGAATACCGGGATGGGGCGTTATCTCTTCAGGTCTGGAGATTCCGCATGCTTCTTGGTGCCATATTCAAGAGACTCATCAAAACCGGCTCGCTGACGGTGATCGACCATCGCGGCGAACGGCGGCATTACGGCGAACCCGCCGGCCCGGAGACCGTGGTGATCCGGATCACCACGCTGAGCGCCGAATGGCGCATTGCACTCAATCCCAAACTCGCCGTCGGCGAATGCTACATGGATGGTGAACTCGTCCTTGAACAGGGCGGCATCTACGACTTCCTCACCCTGGTGGTGCGCAATCTCGGCGTCCACGGCAACATTCCTTTCACCGGCATCCAGCGCGGCTGGGAACGCGCGATGCGGCTGTGGTACCAGTTCAACCCGGAAGCCGCCGCCAGCCGCAACGTGCAGCATCACTACGATCTGGATGGCCGGCTCTACGATCTCTTCCTCGATACCGACAAGCAGTATTCCTGCGCCTATTTCCCGACCCCGGACACCACGCTGGAACAGGCGCAGCTGGCCAAGAAGCGGCATATCGCAGCGAAGCTGAATCTGAAGCCGGGCATGCGCGTGCTGGAGATCGGCTGCGGCTGGGGCGGACTGGCGCTGTATCTGGCCGAGACCTGCGGCGTCGAGGTGGTCGGCATCACGCTGAGCCATGAGCAGCATGCCATCGCCAGCAGCCGCGCACAGGAACGCGGCTTGAGCGACCGAGTGAAATTCGAAATCGTCGATTACCGCCGGATGCTGGGCCGTAAATTCGACCGCATCGTCTCGGTCGGCATGTTCGAGCATGTCGGCGTGCCGCATTACCGCGAGTATTTCGAAGGCATCCACAACCTGCTGACCGATGACGGCGTCGCCCTGGTGCATTCGATCGGCCGCTCGGAAGGACCCGGCACCACGCCGGCCTTCATCCGCAAATACATTTTCCCCGGCGGCTATATTCCGGCGCTGTCCGAAGTCATGCCGGTGATCGAGCGGAGCGGGCTCTGGGTTACTGACATGGAGATCCTGCGGTTGCATTATGCCGAGACGCTGAAACACTGGCGCATGCGCTTCATGGCGCAGTGGGACAAGGCCAAGACGCTCTACGACGAGCGCTTCTGCCGGATGTGGGAATTCTATCTGGCCGCGTCGGAAATCACCTTCCGGCACTGGGGCCATATGGTGTTCCAGGTTCAGCTGGCCAAGAAGGTTGAGACGCTGCCGATCACGCGCGACTACATGCACGATGCGGAGCTCGACCTCGCCAACCGCGAGAAGCCGCAGCGGTTTGCCAAGACGGCCTAATCTGACGGATATGCCGGCGGGTTACTGGCGCGCCGGCTCCTGCACCTTCCACAGCAGCACGAAACCTACTGCGAGGAAGATCAGCACGATCGCCGCGCCGACGCGCTGCGTGTTGAAGATCGGCGTTGCCAATCCGATCAGCAGCGGCGCCAGGAAGGTGGTGGCGCGGCCTGAGAGCGCGAAGATGCCGAAGAATTCGCCCACCATATCGGGCGGCGACAGGCGAGCCACCATGGTGCGGCTGGCCGACTGCACCGCGCCGAAACCGAGACCGAGCAAGACGGCACTGGCGAAGAACACCTGCTCGCCGGCGGAGCTGAACAGGCCGGCGCCGGCCGTTTTCGGCGCCACATCGAGGATGAACATCACCTTGTCCGTGGTGATCGACAGGATGCCGAGCGTGCCGATGGCCAGTGACACGATGGCGAACTGGATGGCGAGCTTGGAGCCGATGCGGCCTTCCAATGCGCCGCCGGTGATCACTGCCGGTATCGCCACCAGGTTGATCAGGATGCCGAAGATGCCGAGCTCCGTGGTGCCCCAGCCGAAAATACCGGCCGCATAGACGCCACCAAAGCCGATCACGGTGACCACACCGTCATAGTAGATCATGTAGGCGATCAGGAAGCGCAGCAGGTTATTGTAACGCCGCATATGGCGGACCGTATCGATCACGCGGCGGATGCCGATCTTGACCACCTGCGCAAAGGGCAGGCCAGAGCCGGGGCGATCAGGCGTGAACAGGAACATCGGCAACACGAAGACCGCCAGCCAGACGGCCGCGGCCGGTCCGATGATGCGTTCGGCCTCGAAGGCGTCGCGTTTGAGACCGAGCAATGCCTCGCCGGGCGGCGGCGTGATGCCGATCAACTCCGGCTGCGACACGATCAGCACGCCGAACAACGCAACGAGGCCCCCGGCATAGCCCATGCCCCAGCCGATACCGCTGAGACGCCCGATGTGGCGCGGCGTTTCCAGCGCCGGCAGCAGCGCATTATTGAACATGATGGAATATTCGGCGGCGATATAGGCCAGGATGAAACCGCCGATCACCAGCGGCAGCACCTGTGGCTGGCCCGGCTGCGCCAGCCACAGCAGCATGCAGGCAAACCCGAGCAGCAGTTGGAACAGCAACAGCCATGGTTTGCGCCGGCCGCCGGCATCGGCGATGGCGCCCAGGAAAGGCGCACCGATCGCCACCACTGCTGCCGAGAAGGCCAGCGTGAAGCCCCAGAGCGACTGGCCTTCGACGGAATCGCCGATCACCTTGCTGGTGAAATACGGAACGAAGATAAACGTGGTGATGACGGTGAAATACGGCTGGTTGGCCCAGTCGAACATCGCCCAGGACAGCCGCGCCCGCCAGGAGGCCGGCTGCTGCACGGGCGCCGGTGGAGATTCAGTCTCTGCAATGGTCATGACCGCCCATTTTCGCTGCCTCTACAACAGCATAGCTGGTCGCAGCGAGAGCGCCAATCGCCATTCCATGCGATCCGGCGGTCGTCACAAAAGCGTCGCCTGAAACAACTGAAACATTTTTCGCAGTTGCGAGACACAGAGCGGAAACTCGCCGCACCAATAAACCGCGTCAACGAAACCCAGATACCGGCACGCCTCCCCAGCCTGCCGGCGGACCAGACAGGAAAACAACATGACCCCGCAGCAGATCACGCTCGTCAAGGAAAGCTTCGTCAAAGTCCTGCCGATCAAGGATGTGGCCGCCGCTGCTTTCTATGACCGGCTATTCACCGTCGACCCGTCGCTGAAGCCGCTGTTCAAGGGCGACATGCAGAGCCAGGGCCGCAAGCTGATGACGGCGATCGGCACCGTGGTCGCCGCGCTTGACCGGCTGGATACCGTTCTGCCGACCGTGCAGGACCTGGCGCGCCGCCATGTCGGCTACGGCGTGAAGGACAGCCACTACACCACCGTGGGCGGTGCGCTGCTCGACACGCTGGCCTCGGCCTTCGGCGACGAATTCACCCCTGAACTGCGCGATGCCTGGGCCACCGCTTATGGCATCCTGAGTGGCGCCATGATCGAGGCCGCCAAGTCCGCCAAGGCTGCCTGAGACCGGGATCATGACCGCCACGCTGCATAACCTCGCCGACAGTCGTCCGGCCGAACACAAACCCGTTCCGACCCATCCTGCGCTGATGGCTCTGATGAGCCATGTGCCGGTACAGGCCTTCGTCGGACCGCGCGGCACGCTGGTCAACATGTTCACCGCCGGCGAAGGCATGCCGGTGCTGGCGGTGCATGGATCTGGCATGCAGGGCAGCGCCTGGCGCGGTCTGCAGGAGCATCTGGGCGAGGGCTTCCGTTTCCACTGCCCTGATCTCTACGGCTATGGCCGCAGTGAATCCCTGCCGATGCCGCAGCGCATGACGGTGGAAGACAATGCCGGCCTGGTCAGCGCTCTGCTGCGTCGCTTCGACCGCCCGGCACATCTGGTCGGCCATGCCTTCGGCGCCGCCGTTCTGCTGCGGGCTGCGCTCGAGACTCCCGGCAAGGTCGCCAGCATGACGCTGTATGAACCGCTGGCGCTGCACCTGCTGAAGCCGGAACTGGGCGGGCACGCGCCGGCGCAGCGGCAGGTCGAAAGCATGGCCGCCGATATACGCGCGGCCTGCCTGCGCGGCCATAGCCATCTCGGCGCCGAGGTCTTCTATGACTTCTGCAACGGGCCCGGCGCTTTCCAGGCTTTGCCACAGGCGCGCCGCGCGCACCTCGCCTCGCAAGCGCCGCGCCTGTGCCTCGACATCGCCATGGCCTTCCAGTCGCACCAGTCGCTGACCAGCTATGCCGGCCTGAAAATCCCGGTGCTGCTGCTCAGCGGCGCGCGCTCACCCGGGGCCATTCGCCTGGTGGCGGAACGGCTGGCCGGCTCCTTGCCGATGGTGCGGCATGCCATTCTGCCCGACCTCAGCCATTTCGCCCCTATGAGCGAGCCAGACGCCGTCGCCCGGGTGATCCGGCCCTTTCTGCAGGCCTGCCAACGGATGGTGGCCCTGCGCGACTGTGCCTGACCGCGCCTGCCGCAAATGTCGATGGACGACGGAATACCGGGCTTGCTATCACAGCCGGAGAACCGGCGGCAGAACGACCGGGTGGGGCCAATGGGAAGCCAACCGCATATCATTGTGGTCGATGATGAACCGGGAATCCGCGACATGATCGCGGAGTATCTCGGCAGTCATGGATTCCGGGTCGAGACCGCCGCGGATGCCGGGCATTTTCGCGAACTGCATGCGGCGCGGCCGGCCGACCTGGTGATCCTGGATATCAACATGCCGGGTGAAGACGGCCTGAGCCTGGCCCGCTGGCTGCGCGCAAGATCCAAGACCGGCATTGTCATGCTGACGGCAGCCGGCGAAGTGATCGACCGCATCGTGGGCCTGGAAATCGGTGCCGACGATTACATCACCAAGCCCTTCGATCTGCGCGAATTGCGGGCGCGTATCCGCACCGTGCTTCGTCGCCTATCGGATGCCGCGCCGTCGCCGACGGAAGGCAATGATGTGGTGCGTTTTGGCAGCACCTTCCTGAATCTGGAGGCGCGCAAGCTGTTCGATGCCACCGGCGGCGAGATCACCCTGACGGCGATGGAATTTGATCTGCTGGCCGCCTTCGCCCGTCATCCCGACCGCGTGCTGACCCGCGACCAGCTGCTGGATCTGGCGCATCACCATCACTGGGAACCTTTCGACCGGAGCATCGATATCCGCATCGCCAGACTGCGCCGCAAGATCGAAGCCGACCCGGCCAAGCCCGAGGTGATCAAGACCATCCGGGGCGCCGGCTATCTGTTCAGCCGCCGCTCACCCTGAGCCGCCGGCATGCAGACCAGCTACGACATTGAGCATCTGCGGCCGTTGCTGAGCGCTTCGCTCGACGGCGTGATCCTCACCGATGTCCAGGGCAGCATCATCGAATTCAATCCCGCTGCCGAGCTGATGTTCGGCCACGAGCGCAAGGCAGTGCTCGGCCGGCCGGTCGGCGCGGTGGTGGTGCCGAAGCATCTGCGCCCTCATCACGAACGCGCCATGGTGCGCCGGCTTTCCGCCCCGGCCGATACGCAAAACCGTCAGCGCTTCGAGACCGAGGGCATGCGTGCCGATGGCAGCACCTTTCCGGTCGAACTGACCGTCACTGAGATCGTGCTGCCCGATGGCAATCGCATACTAGTGGCCTATCTGCGCGACATCACTGCGCGTATGCAACTGCGCTTGAGTGAGGAACGCTATCGCCTGGCCATTCGCGGTGCCAATGATGGCATCTTCGAATGGGATGTCGAACATGGCACGGCGTTCTACTCGGAACGGCTGGAAGAGATCGTCGGGCGCAAGGCCAAGGACCTGCCGACCATCGATGCCTGGCATGCCAATGTGCATGAAGACGACCTGGAGGCGCTGAAGGAAGAGACCCGCAAGCTGCTGCGCGGCGAGATCGACCGCATCATCATGGAATACCGCATCCGCCGCTCTGATGGCGTCGAACGCTGGATCCAGGTGACCGCCGCCACCGTGCGCGACAGCGACGGCCGCGTGCTGCGCGTCGGCGGTTCAATTGGCGATATCACCGAGCGCAAGCAGGCGGATTCGGAAATCCAGCGTCAGCGCGAGGCACTGTACCAGTCGGAAAAACTCTCGGCGCTCGGCTCGCTGCTGGCCGGCGTGGCGCATGAACTGAACAATCCGCTGTCCATCGTGGTGGGACAGGCACAGATGCTTAAGGATAGCGCAGCCGATACCCCCTTCGCCGAACGCGCCGACAAGATCGAGACGGCAGCCGCCCGTTGCGCCCGCATCGCTCGCACCTTCCTGGCAATGGCCCGCCAGCGCAAGCCCGCACGCCGACCGGTGCAGCTGGAGCGTATCGTCGAGGATGTGCTCGGCCTGCTGGACTATAACCTGCGCAGCTCCGGCGTGATCGTGGAGCGTCTGTTCGCTGCGGCATTGCCCGCCGTGCATGCCGATCCCGATCAGATCAACCAGGTGCTGAGCAACCTGATCGTCAACGCGCAGCAGGCGCTGGCCAGCCGGCCGGCGCCGCGCCGGGTGCTGATCGAGATCGCGGTGGCCGACAAGCAGTGGATTGAGCTGCGTGTCAGTGATAATGGCCCGGGCATCCCGTCGCATCTGCGACGGCGCGTCTTCGAGCCCTTCTTCACCACCAAGCCGGCCGGACAGGGTCCGGGCAGCGGCACGGGGATCGGACTGGCAGTCAGTCATGGCATTGCCACTGCGCATGGCGGCACGCTGGACGCCGGTGAAACCGCGGATGGCGGCGCCTGCTTCACCCTTCGCCTGCCGCTCGATGCGACGGCGGCGCAGCCCGCGACGACGCGCGCCAGTACCGTCGCACCTGCACTGGTGCCCGGCCTGACGGCACTGGTGGTGGATGACGAGGATGGCGTGGCCGATCTGCTCGCCGAGATCCTGACTGCCAGCGGGTTTGACGTAACGCTGGCCGAGGACGGGCAGACCGCGCTGAACCGTCTGCACAGCGAAAGCTTCTCCGTCATTCTCACCGACCTGCGCATGCCCGGCCTCGATGGCCCCAGCCTGTTCGCGCGACTGCGCAGCGAAAAACCGCGGCTGACCGAACGGATCATCTTCGTCACCGGCGACACACTGAGCCCGGATGTGGCGGATTTCCTGCGCGACAGCGGCCGCCCCTGTCTGGAAAAACCCTTCGCACCCGACGACGTGCGCCGCACCGTGGCCGCCGTTCTGGCCGGCGGCTGAGTCGGGACGTTATTGGTCCGTTACCATTGGTCCATCGCCGGATGACCTCCAGGCGATCAGATTGCCTGTTTCAGCGCCAGCCTGTTTTATGCGCGCCTTGGCCTTGCCAAAGCCGGTCATACGATGACAAACTAATTTGATGCGCGCCACGCAAAGTCCTGGGCGCATCGTCCAATGGGGAGATAATCATATGACTCGCAAGATGTGGCTTTCCGCCGCCGTGTTCGGCGTCGCGCTGGCCGGCACCACCGGTGCTTTCGCGCAGACCAAGTGGGACCTGCCGGGTGCCTATGGCGCCAACAACTTCCACTCCAAGAACCTGCAGCTGTTCGCGGATGACGTGAAGAAGATGTCTGGCGGCAAGCTGGAAATCACCGTGCATCCGGGTGCATCGCTGTTCAAGGCGCCGGAAATCAAGCGCGCGGTGCAGACCGGTCAGGTGCAGATCGGCGAAGTGCTGATGGTCAACGTCGAAAACGAGATTCCGGTCTTCGGCGCCGACGGCGTGCCTTTCCTTGCCACCAGCTATGACGCCTCGCAGAAGCTGTGGGCGGCGCAGAAGCCGGTGATCGAGAAGAAGCTGCAGGAGCAGGGCATGACCTCGCTCTATGCCGTGCCGTGGCCGCCGCAGGGCATCTACGCCAAGAAGGATCTCAATACGATTGAAGATCTGAAGGGCACCAAGTGGCGCGCCTACAGCCCCGCCACCTCGCGCATCGCCGAACTGGTGCAGGCGCAGCCGGTCACCATCCAGGCGGCCGAACTGGCCCAGGCGCTCGCCACCGGCGTCGTCACCACGATGATGACCTCGGGCTCCACTGGCCGCGATTCCAAGGTCTGGGAAAGCCTGACGCATTTCTATGACACGCAGGCCTGGCTGCCGAAGAACCTGATCTTCGTCAACAACGACGCCTTCAAGAAGCTCGATGCCGCCACGCAGAAGGCTGTGAAGGATGCCGCGGCTGCTGCCGAAAAGCGCGGCCTGGAAATGTCGATTGCCGAGACCGAGTCCTCCAAGGCCGATCTGGCCAAGAATGGCATGAAGGTGCTGCCGCCCTCGCCGACCCTGAAGTCGGGCCTGGAGAAGGTGGGCGCCACCATGATCGATGAATGGGTCAAGAAGACCGGCGCCGATGGCAAGGCCATCGTCGACGGCTACAAGAAGATGTAAATCCCTACCGGGCGGGTCTCAAAAACCCGCCCGATCTTTTTCTGCCTCCGGGCTTCTACCTCCGAGTTTCCTGCATGCGCTCTCCACTCGCTCCGCTCTACAACGCCGCACTCTGGCTCGCCGGTCTGTTCATGATCGCGCTGCTGGCCACGATCGTGCTGAGCATCCTGGGCCGCCAGTTCGACTTCTACATCCGCGGCATCGATTCTTACGCCGGCTACTTCATGGCCGCCGCCTCATTCCTCGCGCTGGCCGGCACACTGGTCAAAGGCGATCATATCCGCGTCACCCTGGTGATCAGTCGCTTTGCCGGCAAAGGGCGCCGCGGGCTGGAGATTTTCTGTCTGGTCATGGCCGTAGCGATTTCCGGCGCCTTCGCTTTCTACAGCGTGAAGATGGCCTGGTGGTCTTACAAGTTTAACGACATCAGCTCCGCAAACGATGCGACACCGCTGTGGATTCCGCAGATCGGCATGGCGCTTGGCATTGTCATTTTCTTCATCGCCTTTATCGAGGAGCTGGTTCTGGTGCTGCTCGGCAAGCAGATTGAAAAGCCGGCCGCCGAAATGGCGCGCACGGAATAACGGGGAAGCCGCAACATGGATCAGATTTTTATCGCCGGCTTCCTGATCGCCGCGCTGTTCGTACTCTTCGCCGCCGGCCTGTGGATTGGCCTGGGTCTGCTGGCCTGCGGCGGGATCGCCATGGCCATGTTCACGTCGCGCCCGGTCGGCGACGCGATGGTCACCACAATCTGGGGTTCGTCGTCGAGCTGGACGCTGACCGCCCTGCCGATGTTCATCTGGATGGGTGAAATCCTGTTCCGCACGCGCCTGTCGGAAGACATGTTCCGCGGTCTGGCGCCTTGGATGACGCGGATTCCCGGCCGCCTGCTGCACACCAACGTGATCGGCTGTACCATCTTCGCCGCCGTGTCCGGTTCCTCGGCCGCCACCTGCGCCACCATCGGCAAGATGACCGTGCCGGAACTGCGCGCGCGCAATTACCCGGAAGACATGGTGATCGGCACACTGGCCGGCGCCGGCACGCTCGGCCTGCTGATCCCGCCGTCGCTGATCATGATCGTCTACGGCGTCGCCACCGATGTCTCGATCTCCAAGCTGTTCATCGGCGGCGTGATCCCCGGCATCCTGCTGGGCGGCCTGTTCATGGGCTATATCGTGGTCTGGTCGCTGCTCAATCCGGGCAAAATCCCGGAACCGACCGAGCGCTATACCTTCATGCAGAAGGTCTATGCCTCGCGGCACCTGCTGCCCACCGTGGGGCTGATCGTGGCCGTGCTCGGCTCGATCTATGTCGGCATCGCCACGGCCACCGAGGCCGCCGGTCTCGGCGTGGTCGGCGCGCTGCTGGTGGCGAAGCTGCAGGGCAGCCTGAACTGGCAGACCTTCAAGGACAGCCTGCTCGGCGCAACGCGGCTGAGCTGCATGATCGCGCTCATCCTCGCCGGCGCCGCCTTCCTGACGCTCGCCATGGGCTTCACCGGCCTGCCGCGTCACCTGGCCGACTGGATCGGCCAGATGGGCCTCTCAGCTGGCGCGCTCATCGTCGTGCTCATGGTGTTTTACATCATCCTCGGCTGCTTCCTCGACGGCATCTCGATGATCGTGCTCACCATGGCGATTGTGCTGCCGATGATCGAGAAGCTCGGCATCGACCTGGTCTGGTTCGGTATCTTCCTCGTGCTGGTGGTGGAAATGGCGCAGATCACGCCGCCGGTCGGCTTCAACCTCTTCGTGCTGCAAGGCATGACCGGGCACCAGATCACCTACATCGCCAGGACGGCCTTCCCGCTATTCCTGCTGATGTGCGTGGCGGTGGCACTGATTTACTTCTTCCCCGGCCTGGTCACCTGGTTGCCCAACCAGATGATCGGCAACGCCGCCGGCGGCTGACGGAGAAAAGCATGCGTCCGATCACCCGCTTTCCCGGCAGCGTCGCCGGGCGCAGCAGCGTCGTGGCCTATGATGGCCTGGTCTTCACCGTGGCCACGGCGGATACCTACGAGCTGGATATGCGCAAGCAGGCGGCCGAAGCGCTCGCCAACCTGGATGCGCAACTGGCCATGGCCGGCACCGACAAGTCGCGGCTGCTGTCCTGCACCGTCTACATCACCGACATGGCGCTGAAACCGCTGATGAACGAGGTCTGGGACCAGTGGGTCGATATGGCCAATCCGCCGCAGCGCGCCTGCATCGGTGCCGCACTTGAAGAGGGCGACCTGATCGAGATCGTCGCCGTCGCCAGTTCGAAGGATTAAGCCGCCATGATGCCGATCACGCGCCTTTCCGGCATGACGCCGACCCGCAGCCGCGCTGTCGTCCGCGGTAACCTGATCTATACCGTGGCCGTGGCCGACACCGCCGAGCAGGACATGCGCCGGCAGACCACGGAAACGCTGGCCAAGATGGAGCGTTTCCTGAAAGACGCAGGCAGCGACAAATCGCGGCTGCTCAGCTGCACCGTCTATATCTGCGACATGGCGCTGAAGCCGCAGATGAACGACGCCTGGGATGCCTGGGTGGATATGGCCAATCCGCCGCAGCGCGCCTGCATCGGCGCCACGCTGGAATATCCGCATATGGTCGAGATCGTCTGCGTCGCCGCGACAAAGGACTGAGCCTTCCGGCTCGGGAATAACTTTTTCGTCGTTCCCGCGCCCGGCGGCTTTGCCGCCTTACATATACTGTCGCGCATGCGCGACGGGCGGGAACCCAGGCTTACAGGCGAAATTTCTCAGATGCTTCTGGATCCCCGCTTGCGCGGGGATGACGAAGTAAAACTTAGAACGTCGGCGGCGTGCAGGCGCTGATCAGCTCGCAGGGTTCGGGGCCGATATTGCGGAAGCGATGCGGCTGGTCGCTTTCGAAATAATAGGCATCGCCCGGACCCAGCACGCGCACCTGGTCAGCCACGGTGACTTCCAGCCGTCCGCGCACCACCACGCCACCTTCCTCGCCGGCATGCCGCAGCATGACGCGGCCGGTATCGGCGCCGGGCGCATAGCGCTCGACCAGGATCTGCAGCGCGCGGCTGCGTAAATCTGCCCCGACCTGGCGATAGCTGATCTTGCCTTTGCCCACTTCCACCAGCTCGTCGGCGGCGTAGAACGGCTTACTCGCCGCGGGCGCGTCTTCCAGCGCAAAAAACTGCGCCAGCGACATCGGCAGTCCATCGAGCACGCGCTTCAGCGCCCCCACCGAAGGATTCATCTGGTTGGCCTCGATCAGCGAAATCGTCGCATTGGTGACCCCGGCGCGGCGGGCCAGTTCACGCTGCGACAGCTTGGCCGCCAGCCGCACGGCCTTCAGCCGGCTGCCGATATCGATATCCGTGCTCTGATCCATGTCGCCCGGCCCTGTTTTAGTGTTCACGATCCTGAACATTCTGCTCACGATCCTATAAATATCAAGGGCTTATACGGGGCCAGAAAAGCACTGTTTCGCCACCCCGAAACCCCCGATGATGCGGCCCTGCCCCCTTTCCCGGCATCATCGGAGTCCGTCATGTCCGCCAATCCCGCGCGCGTTTCCAACGAAAATACCGCCGTCCCGAACGACCTCGAATCCTGGTGGATGCCGTTCACCGCCAACCGCCAGTTCAAGGCCAATCCGCGGCTGCTCGTGGGCGCCAAGGACATGCACTACACGACACATGACGGCCGTCAGGTGATCGACGGCTCCGCCGGCCTGTGGTGCGTCAATGCCGGCCATTGCCGCAAGCCGATCGTGGACGCGATTCAGAAGCAGGCGGCCGAGATGGATTTCGCGCCCACCTTCCAGATGGGCCATCCCAAGGCGTTTGAATTCGCCGCCCGCCTCGCCCATCTGGCGCCCGGCGATCTCAACCATGTGTTCTTCGCCAATTCCGGCTCCGAGGCCGTCGATACCGCGCTGAAGATCGCCATCGCCTATCACCGCGCCCGCGGCGAAGGCGCACGCACCCGCCTGATCGGCCGTGAGCGCGGCTATCACGGCGTCGGCTTTGGCGGCATTTCGGTCGGCGGCATCGTGTCGAACCGCAAGGTGTTCGGCCCGCTGCTGGCCGGCGTCGATCACCTGCCGCATACCCACAGCCTGAAGGACATGGCCTTCAGCAAGGGCCAGCCCGACTGGGGCACCCATCTGGCCGACGACCTGGAACGGATTGTTGCGCTGCATGATGCTAGCACCATCGCCGCCGTGATCGTCGAACCGGTGGCCGGCTCAACCGGCGTGCTGATCCCGCCGAAGGGCTATCTGCAGAAGCTGCGGCAGATCTGCGACAAGCATGGCATCCTGCTGATCTTCGATGAAGTGATCACCGGCTTCGGCCGCACCGGCACTGCTTTCGGCGCCGAAACCTTCGACGTGATCCCCGACATGATGACCACGGCCAAAGGCCTGACCAACGCTGCCGTGCCGGCCGCCGCCGTCTTTACCCGCAAGCATGTGCATGACGCCTTCATGAGCGGGCCGGAGAACATGATCGAGCTGTTCCACGGCTATACCTATTCAGCGCATGCGCTGGCCTGCGCCGCCGGCATCGCCACGCTCGACCTCTATCGCGACGAAGGCATTTTCGAGAATGCCAAGGCGCTGGCACCTTACTGGGAAGAGGCCGCGCACAGCCTGAAGGGCGTGAAGAACATCATCGACATCCGCAATATCGGCATCATGGCCGGTATCGAACTCAGCCCGCGCGAAGATGGTCCGGGCAAGCGCGGCTACGAGGTGTTCGTGAAGGCCTATGAGAAGGGCCTGATGGTTCGCCTGACCGGCGACACGATTGCCCTGTCGCCGCCGCTGATCCTGACCAAGAAGCATATCGACGACATCTTCGGCATCCTGAAGGACGCGATCCAGAGCGTGAACTGATTTCGCAGCCAGTTCCCGCTTCCATGGAGAAGCCCGGCTCCTTACGAAGGGGAGCCGGGCTTTTTTTTCATCCCACGTCAGCCAGGAATCATTAGCCTGGGAATTGCGTCTCGTAATACGACCGCAGCAGATCGAATTTCTGCCAGTAGGGCGGCTTCGGATCGCCGTTCAGCACCGCCACCAGCACGCCGGTATGCACATGCCAGCCGCAGGAAACCATCAGCCCCTCGGTGTTGCTGGTCAGGCGGCGGTGCGTCAGCGCCAGCAGCACGCTCTTGCCCTGCGCCTTCAGTTCGAACACCACCTCCGAGGCCGGGCTGCCGTCGCCGGCATCACCCCAGGTAAAGCCCAGCAGATAGGGCTTGTTCAATTGTGTGATCCGGCCGGGATTGGTCATCTGTCCGGTATACGGCTTGAGCCAGTCCGGCACCGTCTCGCCTTTCGGCGCCAGCGTGGCGTTATGGAATTCCAGCGTGACCCTGCCGCCGACATGCAGTTCCATCTCGCCGCCCGCCAGCCAGGTGGCGCGCTTTTCCGGCACGGTGATGTAGTCCCAGACGCGCTCGATCGGTCCCGGCAGGATACGCTCGAAACGCACTGCACCGGATTCCAGAATTTTCCCGTAGGTGTCGTTGTCGATCACGTCTTTTATCGAGGCCGTGCCCATCACCGGATTCCTTTCGCTTTCGAATTCGATTTTGTCTTGCTGTCCTGCGGTTTGCGCAATTCGCGCTCCAATGCATCCAGCCGCAGCGCCCAGAAGCGGCGCACGCTGTTCAGCCAGGCATCCATCTCGCTCAGGCCCTGCGGATTGAGCTGGTAGATGCGGCGCTGGCCCTCGATGCGCACCTGCACCAGGGCGGCCTCGCGCAGCACCTTCAGATGCTGTGAGATCGCCGGGCCGCTGACCTCGAAAGCTTCGACGATCTCGCCGGCGGCACATTCGCCACGGCTGAGCAGTTCAACGATGCGGCGCCGCGTGGGGTCGGCCAAAGCGGTGAAAATCTCCATGGCCTCTATTTATGCTTTACGCTTAAATAAGTCAATACTTAAATATAAGCGAAAGACATTGCACTGCCTGCCGGCAAGCATGATCAGGCCGGCTTCATGGTCTTGAGCAGCGCGCCGAGAGATTGGATCGCCTGGCCGAAGGCTTCGTAATTGATCGGCTTCACCACATAGGAATTACAGCCGAGGCTGTAGCAGCGGTCGACCTCGTATTTGTCGTCAGTGGTGGTGAGCACGACGACGGGCGAATGCTGCAGGTTCGGGTTTTTCTTCACCGTCTGCAGGATATGGGCGCCATGCATGTCGGGCAGGCTCAGATCCAGCAGCAGCACCAAGGGGCGGCCGTGATTGGCCGCCCCAGTGCCATCGGGGCCGAGCAGATAGTCCAGCGCCGGCGCGCCGGTGGTGAAGGGCACGATCTCGTCGTCGATGCCGGCGCGACGCAGATGCCGTTCGATTAATCGCGCATGACCTTCGTCATCCTCGATCATCACGATGATCATCTGCGTCGACATGGCCATGGCACGACACTCATCAATTCGTATGGCCACAGGATTCCAGCAAATGCCACTGATCACAAGCGATCAGAATGGCATGGCGCAGCTTGGCTTAGCCCTTCTTCGGCACCGCACCCGCTTCGACCAGCACCTCGTTGGCGGCCTTGAAGGCATCCAGCCCTGCCGGAATGCCGCAATAGATCGTGGCATGCAGCAGCACTTCCTTGATCTCGTCGACGGTGACGCCGTTATTCAGCGCACCCTTCACATGCAGCTTGATCTCCGGCGCGCGATTGAGCGCGGTGAGCATGGCGAGGTTCAACATGCTGCGCGTCTTGCGATCCAGGCCGGGGCGATCCCAGCCATAACCCCAGCACCATTCGGTGGTGATATGCTGGAAGGCCATCATGAAGTCGTTGGCATTGGCGATCGACTTGTCGACATAGTCGGCGCCCAGCACCTCGCGGCGCACTTTCAGGCCGGCCTCGAACAGCGCCTTGGTTTCGTCTTCCTTCGCCATGATCTTCCCCTTCACGTTTATCGATAGAATATATGATCGTCGATGCGGGCGAGCCGCTTGCGTTTGGTGGCCCAGGCCGGCGGTTTGATCTTGCTGCTGTGGAAATACAGGGCACCGCCGGTCGGATCGCCAGCCTCGCCACGCATCGCCGCCTGGGCGCTGTCAACAGCCTCCTGCCAGTCCGAGTCGGCTTGGGGCTCGTCGCGCTTGCCGTCGCACCACCAGGAAAACTGGCACCCTTTTTTGCTGCCTTCCGGCTTCTGCGCCACCACGCCGCAGATGGTGTTGGGGAATTCCGGATGCTTTTTGCGGTTCAGCACGGTATGCGCCACAGCCAGCTGGCCTTGTCGCGTCTCGGTCTTGCTTTCCCAGTAGACCGAGAGCGCCAGGCATTTGGTCTCGGCATCCAGCATGGCGGCCGGCGTTGTCGCGGTGGCGGCGACAGGTACCTCGGCCGGCGTCTCCTGTGCTGCAAGGCCGGGCGCCATAAGGCCGGCAACCAGCAGCAGCAGGAGAAGCCGGCGCAGACTCATGCCAGGCTGGCGAGTTTGCGCTCGACGAAGTCGAGCCGGTCCTGGCCCCAGAAAGGCTCGCCGTCGATCACATAGAAGGGTGCGCCGAAAGCGCCGGCGGCAATCGCCTGCTGCGTGCCGCGCTCGTATTCCGCCAGCAGCTCCGGCGTCTCAATCGTTGCGAACAGCTTATTCGCGTCGAGGCCATTCTCGGTGATGATCTGCTTCAGATCATCGGCATTGGCGATGTCGCGCTCCTCGGCCCACAGGCCGCGCATCATCGCATGGGCCAGTGCAATGGCCTTTTCGTTGCCGACGCTGTCGCGCGCCGCCGTCACCAGCTTGCCGGCCGTGGTTTCATTGGTCGGGAAACCCTTCGGACGCAGGTTCAGTTTGACGCCGAGATGTGTGCGCCAGCGTTCCAGCTCGACGAAGCGGTAATCCTGGCGCTGCTGGGCGCGCTTGAGCAGCGGCAGGCCGCCAGTGGCATCGAACAGCGTGAGCGGCGCCATCGGAATGATCGTTACCTGCGCGTCATACTTCTGCGCCAGCGCGGCAAAACGCTCGGAGCCGAGATAGGCCCAAGGCGAACTGATGAATACGTAATAGTCGACCTTGATGGACATGCTGCCTCGCCGCTGTGTATGGATTACTGCAGACCGCGCAGACGCTGGAATTGCGTCAGCGCATATGAATCGGTCATTCCGCTAATGAAATCGGTCACGGTCAGCAGCCACTCATAGCGCGAGGCCTCGCCGCGCGGCGGCTGCGGCATGAGTCGCAGCAGCGCACGCTGGCGGGGTGGAAGCGAAACGCTGCTGCCACCGGCCAGTTCCAGCGCGTGATGCGCGTCGCAGAAAGCGGCCAGCAGGCTGGTGAGGATTTCGCCGCCCATCACCTCGGTCTGGAAGCGTTCGCGGGTCTCGAAAATGCGCGCGCGGGTGAAACTGGCGATCTCGTCCAGCTGCGGCGTCACATCGGTTTTGCCCAGCAGGTCGCCGGTGAATGTGCCCTGCAGGATCTCGGCGTCATGCGCGAGGAACACCTCGACGGCCAGATCGATCAGATCGCCGATCACTTTCGCGCGCAGGTAAGCGATCTTCCAGGTCTCGTCGGTGATCTCGGCATAGCGCGGCGGCAGGCGGCGCAGCAGGCTCTTCAGCCGCGCTTCGGCCTCGGCAAATGTAATGCGCCCGAGTTTGAAACCATCCTCGATATCGACCACCGAGTAACAGATGTCGTCGGCAGCTTCGACCAGGTAGGTCAGCGGATGGCGCGCATAGCGATCCTGGCCCAGCGGGAGCAGCCCGACATTGCCGGCCATCTCCTCGAACAATGCCGCCTCGGCAGCGAAATGCCCGAACTTCTTTTTCTGCGGATCGGCCGCGCGGCTGCCGAAGGGGTATTTCATGAAGGTGGCCAGCGTGGCGCAGGTGAGCCGCAATCCGCCGGCATCGCGCCAGTTCTGCAGCCGCGTCATCACACGGAAGCCCTGCGCATTGCCTTCGAAGCACAGGAAATCGAGGCGTTCGGCCTCGCTCAGGCCCTGCAGCAGTACCTCGCCTGGCCCGGAGCGGAACCAGTGCTGGATCGTCGCTTCGCCGAAATGGCCAAAGGGCGGATTGCCGATATCATGCCCCAGGCAGGCCGCGGCGACGATATGACCGAATTCGGCGGCGCTGATGCCCGTCAATGCTGCGCCATGACGCTCCAGCACAACCTGCCCGACCTGCGCGCCGAGCGAACGGCCCACGGACGACACTTCCAGCGAGTGGGTCAGCCGGTTGCGAACATAGTCGCTCTCCGGCAGCGAATGGACCTGCGTCTTGTCCTGCAGCCTGCGGAAGGCCGAGCAGAAGACCACACGGTCCCAGTCCTTCTGGAACGGATTGCGTGCCGGCGTGACCGGCTCGGCGCCCTGGTGTCCAAGTCTTTGGGCCGACAGCAGCCGCGACCATTGCATCGTCATGGCCGGCACTGTGGCGGCTCTGATTCCGGCTTTCAAGGCCCGGCCAATGGCTTAGCGGGATGGTCCAGCCGGCCAAATAAATGACGGCGTATGCAGTTTTTGATTGAAACGGACATGCCGCCCATCGAAGGTTAGGATGTGTTCGCAGGCCCGGTATGATTCTTTCGACCATCCAGATTTCCGCCGCCCTTGCCCCTCTGCTGGTCGCCCTGGCCTGCCTGATGGCCTGGCGCTATCTGGACGGGGGCCGGCATCTGCTGTTCTGGGCGCTAGGCCATGCGCTGCTGACGCTCGCCTTCCTGCTGCTGGCAGTCACGCCGCTCGGTCTGGGCGCCGGCCTGACCATGGTGGCGACGCTCTGCACCGTGACGTCGGCCATCGTTGTTGCCTCGGGTATCCGCGTTCTGGTCGGCTGTGACGACCGACTGATCTATGCGCTGCTGGCCGGCGCCGCCGTCACGGTGGCGCTCATTCTGGCGCAGCGGTTCGGCCATTACGCTTTCTACACATCGTCGCCGTTCGTCAGCCTGCTCTGCTTTGTTTATGGCGGCATCCTGTTGCTGATCCGCCAGCGTTCAGTTTTCTACATCATCACCGGCATCATCCTTTTGGCACGCGGCGGCACATCGCTGCTCTATACGATGCGACTGGTCGACCGCAGCACCAGCATGGAGTCGGCGCTGGCGATGTCGATCCTGCTGATCATGCTGACCGGCATCGGCCTGATGATGATCGAGTTCGACAATGCGCGCCGCAGCGAACGCCGCGCCCGCGATGCCGAACATGAAACCGCGCAATTCCTTGAGGCGCTGCTGAACGCCATGCCGGCCACGATGAGCTACAAGGATCGCGACCTGCGCTACCGCATGATGAACCGCCGCATGCTGGAACTGCGGCGGGCCTATCCGGCGGAATATATCGGCCGCAGCTGGAGCGACATCGCCGGACCCGACGTCGCGGCCGTGACGGAAGACCTCGACCGGCGCATCCTGGAAACCAGCGAGCCGGCACATATGGAACAGGCCTGGACCGGGCCTGACGGACGCCCCATCGTGCTGTTTGCCCTGAAAGTGCCGCTGCGCGACAGCGAAGGCCGCGTCATGGGGATCATCACCTGCGGCATCGATATCTCGCGGCTGAAGGAAACCGAAGCACAGCTGATCGAGCAGCGCGAGGCCGCCGAAGGCGCCAGCCGCGCCAAAAGCGCCTTCCTGTCCAATATGAGTCACGAATTGCGCACGCCGCTGAATGCCATCATCGGCTTCGCGCAGATGCTGTCCGGCGGTTATGCCGGGCCACTGAACGAACGCCAGCTCGGCTATGCCGCAAATATCGAGGAATCCGGGGAACACCTGCTCCGACTCGTGAACGACATTCTCGATCTCTCGCGGCTGGAAAGCGGTCGTCTGGATATTCAGATCGAAAACTGCAGTTTCGATCAGATCGCCCAGAGCGCCATGGCGATGGTGCAGCCGCAGGCCCGCCAGGCCGAGGTCACGCTGTCCTGCGCACCGACCGGACTGACGCTGCATGCCGATCCGCGCGCCCTGACGCAGATTCTGGTCAACCTGCTGGGCAACGCCGTCAAATTCAGCCGGCCGCAGGGCAGCGTCTACCTGGAAGCTGGCATCGAGAACGGTATCGCCCGTATCCGCGTGCGCGACACTGGCGTCGGCATGAGCGAGGCTGAAAGCCGGGCGGTGATCCAGCCGCTGCATCTGCACCGCATCGACGTCTATCGCACACGCGCCAATAGTGGCGCGGGGCTGGGCCTCTCGATCTGCCGGAGTCTGGTCGATCTGCATGGCGGCCGGTTGGAAATCCACAGCAAGCCCGGCGAAGGCACAACGGTGGACGTACTGCTGCCGGCGTGATCGGCGGAGACTTGGAACCGGCGCGACATCGCGCGGTTTTTATATCGTATTTCCTTGTTTTTGCACGCCCGCCTGTCTCTACTGCGGGCAACGAACACACTCGCCTGGGAGAGAAACATGCTGAACCGCCGCAGCTTCCTGCAGACCACCGCCTGTGCCGGCACCATGGCCGCCCTGCTGCCGGGTTATGCCCGCAACGCCCATGCCGCCATCGACCAGGTGCAGTTCTTCGTGCCGGCCAATCCCGGCGGTGGCTGGGACCAGACCGCGCGCAGCATGGAACAGGCGATGAAGAGCGCCAACCTGATCAAGGGCGCGCAGGTGACCAATGTGGGCGGCGCCGGCGGCGCGGTCGGCCTGCCGCAATTCGTCAATCAGTGGAAAGGCCGCGGCAACGCCCTGATGGTGGCCGGCATGGTCATGGTGGGCGCGCTGATCACCAACAAGTCGCCGGTAAAGGTGACGCAGACCGTGCCGATTGCACGCCTGACCGGCGAATTCGAAGTGATCGTCGTGCCGAACGAGTCGCCGTTCAAAACCCTGAAGGACCTGATGGCCGCCTTCAAGGCCGATCCGGCCAAAGTCTCCTGGGCCGGCGGTTCGGCCGGCGGCACGGATCACATTCTGGCCGGCATGCTGGCCAAGGCGGCCGGCGGCGAAGCCAAGAAGGTCTCTTACGTGGCCTATTCCGGCGGCGGACCGGCGCTGGCGGCTCTGCTCGGCAACCAGGTGAGCTGCGGCGTGTCAGGCTGGGGCGAATTCAGCGAGCAGGTGAAAGCCGGCAAGCTGCGTGCGCTCGCCATCTCCGCCGACAAACGCCAGCCGGGCCTCGATGTCCCGACCATCAAGGAGGCCGGCTTCGATGTCGAACTCTACAACTGGCGCGGCGTCTTCGCCCCGCCGGGCATCAAGGATGCCGACAAGAAAGCGCTGATCGAACTGGTGACCAGGATGCGCGACTCGGCTCCGTGGCAGGAGCAGCTCAAGACGCGCGAATGGACCGATGTGTTCCTGGCCGGCGATGCCTATGGCAAATATCTCGAGGCCGAGATCACGCGCATCGAGGGCATCCTGAAGGATCTCGGTCTGGCCTGAGTCCAGAGCGATGGACCGGCTCCGCAAGCCTGAAGCATGCCTCGCGCTGGGCGTGATCGCGCTCGGCCTGCTGGCGCTGTATGAGACCACGCAAATCCCGGTCTCGCCGATGTATGCCCAGGTCGGCCCCACGGCAGTCGCCTATCTGGCCAGCGCGTTGCTGATCGGCCTCGGTGCCCTGCTGCTGGTGCAATCCGTCAGTGGCCGCTGGGTCAGCGATCCGGAAGAGAGCGCAACAGAATTCGACCTGCGCGGCCTCGGCTGGCTGCTGCTCGGCCTGGTGCTGAATGTCGGACTGATCGATCCGCTCGGCTTCATCCCGGCCTCCCTGCTGCTGTTCGCCTGTACGGCGCGCGCCTTCGGCAGCCGGCGCCCGGTGCGCGATGTGCTGATCGGCCTTGCACTCTCTGCCATCGCCTATTTCGGCTTTGCCGAACTGCTCGGCATCAATATCGGCGCAGGCTTGCTGGGGATTGGCGAGTAATGGAAACCCTCGATCTTCTCGCCAATGGTTTCGCCGTCGCCCTGCAGCCGATGAACCTGCTCTGGGCGCTGGTCGGCGTCACGCTGGGTACCGCCATCGGTGTGCTGCCCGGCCTCGGCCCGGCCCTGACGATTGCGCTGCTGCTGCCGATCACCTTCAGTGTGCCGCCCACCGCCGCCTTCATCCTGTTTGCCGGAATCTACTATGGCGCGATGTATGGCGGCAGCACGACCTCGATCCTGCTGAATACGCCGGGTGAAAGCGCCACCATCGTCACGGCACTCGAAGGCAACAAAATGGCCAAGAAAGGCCGCGCGGCCTCGGCCCTGGCCACCGCGGCCATCGGCAGCTTTGTTGCCGGCACCATCGGCACACTCGGTCTGACTTTTGTGGCGCCGCCGCTGGTCGAATTCGCACTGAAATTCGGCCCGGCCGATTATTTCTCGCTGATGGTGGTCGCCTTCGTCGCCGTCTCGGCCGTGCTGGGATCATCGACACTGCGCGGCCTCACGGCGCTCAGCTTCGGGATTCTGCTCGGCCTGGTCGGCATCGATCTGCAGACCGGACAGGCGCGCTTCACCTTCGGTCTGCCCGAACTGCTAGACGGCATCAACGTCATCGTCGTGGCCGTTGGTTTATTCGCGGTCGGCGAGACGCTTTATCTCGCGGCACGGCCCAAGACCGGCGCCAGCGTGATCAAGCTGCAGGGCCGCGCCTGGATGACGAAGGAAGACTGGCAGCGCTCGTGGAAGCCCTGGCTGCGCGGCTCCTTCCTCGGCTTCCCCTTCGGTGCTCTGCCGGCCGGTGGCGCCGAAGTCCCCACCTTCGTCAGCTATTTCCTGGAAAAGAAACTGTCGAAGAAACCGGAGGAATTCGGCCATGGCGCCATCGAGGGCGTGGCCGGGCCAGAGGCCGCCAACAATGCGTCGGCAGCCGGTGTGCTGGTGCCGATGCTGGCGCTCGGCCTGCCGACTTCGGCGACGGCGGCAATCATGCTCTCGGCGTTTCAGTCCTACGGTATCAACCCCGGCCCGCTGCTGCTGCAGAACCAGCCGGAACTCGTGTGGGGTCTGATCGCGTCGTTGTATGTCGGCAACGTGATGCTGCTGGTGCTGAATCTTCCGCTCGCCGGTTTGTGGGCGAAGATCCTCACCATTCCCGCGCCATGGCTCTATAGCGGCATTTTGGTCTTTGCCACCATCGGCACTTACGGGATCAGCCAATCGTGGATCGATCTGGTGCTGCTCTATCTGATCGGCGGCGTCGGCTATCTGATGCGTCGCTTCGATTTTCCGACCGCGCCGGCCGTGATCGGCATGATCCTCGGGCCGTTCGCCGAGCAGGAATTCCGTCGCGCCATGACCATTTCCGCCGGCGACATGACGACGTTTGTCACACGTCCGCTCAGCCTGACTTTGCTGATCATTGCGGTGCTGCTGCTGGTTGTGCCGCTGCTGCTGCGATTACGCACGCGTAAAGCCCGGTAACAAACCTGTAAAACGCAGCGCGGCGGGACTGAGGGCGATGTGATGAAACGTGATGCCCATCACTGCGCGCTGGCCGGAGAGCGCCTATATAGAAATCATGGATTGAAGAGATTTTGCAGAGTCGCTTCAGTCCTTATTTCCTCCCCTATGAATCCCCCCTTGAGGGCGACCTCCCCCCCGGTCGCCCTCATTTTTTTGCCCTTCGTTTTGCATCCAAGATATTCGTTCTGGGCATGGCTTGCCTTCCGCGGCTGCATAGGCCATTCAGCGTGGCATGACACAGCGTCGCAAACCCTCGCCCGTGCCGCCGGGCTTCACCGTCTTTCCCCCGCCGTCCAAATTCTTCGCCACACTGGGCAAGGTCTATCTGCGCGATGACGGCAGCGGTGCGCCGCCGGTCTATGGCCTGCATCTGCGCCCCAAACATGCCAACCGGCATGGCACCGGCCATGGCGGTTTCCTCGCCACCCTGGCCGATACCTTCATGGCCGGCTTCATCTATCACCAGCGCCCCGAGACCGGGAAAATGTGGACCACCCAGCTGACGCTGGACTACCGCCGGCCGGCCCCGATGGGCGCCTGGCTGGAATGCCATCTGACCGAACTGAAGGTCGAGGGCGATATCCTGAACGTGCAATGCGAACTGCGCGTGGGGGCGCTGGTGACCAACCGCGCCAGCGCCACTTTCAAGATCGCCGAGCGGCGCGTCCGCTAGTTCTTCGGCTGCGGCGGCAGCGATGCCGGCGGCGCGGCGGCCGACACGATCCGGCAGAGTATGGCGCGACCGCTGGCTTCCTCGAGCCGCAGATCCTCCCCACTGCGCTGGGCGCCCCAGCCGGCACCGAAATAGTCGTAGCGATGGCCCGGCGGCTGGCGCTGCAGGGTGACCGGATCGCGGCCCTGGGTTTCCACCACCAGCCGATCCTGCGCAGCCCCCATCACGGCGACCAGTTGCTCGGTGCAGCGGAACACGATCTCGCCGCCGGCGCCGGCCAGCCTGCGGGCCTCGGCACTCGGGCCGGACGCCTGCGGGATCGAGGCGATCGAGAAGCCGGTCCCCTGACGGCTCTCCTGCCAGGCCGGCTTGGCCACCGCGAGGCGTTCGAGCGCGGCCAGCGCCTGCACATTGGCGCCACGGATTTCGGCTTCGGTGGGTTCGGTCTCGATTCCGTCCACCGTCTTGCGACCGCTGGTATAGCGGCCATTGGAGAAGGAGAGATTGAGTTCAATGCGGCGCAACCCGTCCATGGCACCGGCCTGGCCGCCACGGCGGCGGCCATGCTCGGCATAATGCATCAGGTCGCCGTTATGGAAGCTGAACACCACATTGCCATTGCCGTTGCCGCCATAATCGCGCCATTCGGCAATGCGCTCGGGCTTGCCGTTCCGCAGGGCAGCTTCCCAGTCGGTGGTGGTCTCGCCAGCGGTATATTTGCCGCGCACGATGGTGGCGCCCTCCGTCACATCCTCGGTCTCGGCCGGAACGGACTCGGTCGTCGCGGGCTGCGGCGGGGTTTGCGCCCGCAACGGCGAGGCCAGCGCCAGCGCAGCCCCGGCCACAAGCACAACCGTTTGGGCCGCCAGTCTGATCGCCAACAGGCCGGCAGGACGGGTTGCAGGGGGGCGCGGGTATGGCATCGGCATTTCAAGGCTCCAGACAGACTCGGCATCACAATCCAAACGCAGAAAAACGGCAAGAATCTGGCCGGAAAAAGAACAAGTGCGGGATTGCCGCGCCACTAGTCGTGCCGCGTCCAGCTTGGCGGTAAACATTAATGGAAAATAAGCGTTTTCTGATCGCCGGCAGGACTAATCTAGAGCGTATGAGGGAGGACAGGTCCAACCGGATGCCACGATCCGCCAGCCGCATGCGCGGGCTGACGTTGTGCGTCGCCCTGGCGCTGACGATGATGCTGGCGGTCTCGGCCGCGCGCGCTCAGCCCCCTGCCCCCGCGATACCGCCGCAACAGCTGCAGATCGTCGGCGCCCACCGGCCGCCCTACATGATCGAGAACAACGGATTCGGCGCCGGACCTGCCATCGATCTGCTGCAGATCCTCGCCCACAGTATTGGCGTCGATCCGGCGGTGCGCATCGTGCCGTTCCAGCGTGCCCTGCTGGCGCTCGAAAAGGGCAATACCCTGTATCCCGCGCTGCTGCGCACACCCCAGCGCGAAAAACGCTTCATCTGGATTGGCGAGATTTATGCCGATCGCGCCGTCTTCTTCACCCGCCGGGACCGGATGCCCATCGCCAGCCTGACAGACGCGCTGGAACTGCCACGCGTGAGCGTGATGCGCGGCTCCGAACTGCAGGGCATGCTGCAATCCTTCGGGCTGGAGAATTTCGAAACCACCAACAGCGAGATCGACAATGCCCGCCTGCTGCAGGCCGGACGGATCGACGGCTGGTTTGCGCTGCGCGCCGTGGGACGGGCGACCTGGGCGCAGTTGCAGTTCGATCCGGCCGAACTGCAGGCCAGCGAAGCCTTCGCCACCCTGCCCTTCTGGATCGCGGCCTCATCCGACCTGCCCGAGCAGACCGTGGCCAGCCTGCGTGCGGCCTATCGTGCGGCGCGCGCGGACGGGCGTTATCGCCGCATCATCGCGCCGCTGCTGGCGCTGGAGCGTCCGCAGTAAGCCTGCTCAGTTCAGCGGCAGGCCGAGCTGCTGCATCAGCGGGCCGCAGTGGTCCAGCACAATCTGCACCTGCTGTGGCGTGAGAATGCTGGCGTAATTGCCGATCGAGTCGGCATTCAGCGGCCGGCCATATTGTTCGGTACGCCATTCGGTCTCGCTGGCCGGGCTGTTGATGTCGGTCAGTTCAGATTTCCAGACACGGCTGGCATGGCAGGCGATGCCCATGAAAGTCTCGATCGGCGCCAGGTTGCCGCTGCGGCTCAGTCCCTCATAGGCCACGACCAGCGCCCGTCCGCTGAAAATGTCCGGTGCCTTGAGCAGCGGCAGATAGGACGCGTTGAATTCCTGGCAGACGCGAATGACATCCTGTTCGGACACCACGGCATCCGGCTTGCCCTTGCGCATCACGGTGACGCGCGAGGCGATGGCATCGCGCGCATCGCGGATCGACACCACATATTTCGATTCCGGCAGCAGCTGCGCCAGGTTGCCCATCTGGCGACTCAGCACCGGATCCTTCAGCGCCAGCTTCTTCGGCTGGCCGACCTGCTCCCAGGTGTCGCGTAGCACAGCGCGCAGCAGCTGGCTGTGGTAACGCCCGAATTCCGGGCGGCCGCCGGGGAAGTAGGCATAGGTATGCTGGTCGAAATTGCTCCAGCCCAGAGCGAAGGGCGGCAGCAGCGCCGTGAAATAGCTGCATTCGGCAATGTAGTCGTTCACCGACTCATCAGTGCAGATCAGGGCATGCAGGATCGTGGTGCCGGTGCGCGGCGCGCCGACCACGAAATAGGGCTCGAAAGGCAGATCCGTCTGACCGCTGAATCGCAAAGCACACCTCTGGTTTGCGGCACCTTCGCCCGAGGCGACTTAAGATTCCCTAAACCATAGAGGCTGTCGCAGCAGCGCCTCATAACGAAAAAAGGCCGGGATCGCTCCCGGCCTTTCGTATTCGAGATGCGTCAGACCTTACTCGGCCTGCTCGGCGTCTTCGGTCTTCGGCTTGTTCGACAGGTCCTCGCCGGTGGCCTGGTCGACCACCTTCATGGACAGGCGAACCTTGCCGCGCTCATCGATGCCCAGCACCTTGACGCGCACTTCCTGGCCTTCCGACACCACGTCGCTCGGCTTGTTGATGCGCTTGGGCGCCATTTCCGAAACATGCACGAGGCCGTCGCGGCTGCCGAAGAAGTTCACGAAGGCGCCGAAATCGACCAGCTTGACGATCTTGCCCTTGTAGATCATGCCGACCTCGGGTTCCGAGACGATCGACTTGATCCACTGCACGGCGGCATCGGCGGCGGCCGGATCGGACGAGGCAATCTTGATCGTGCCATCGTCTTCGATGTCGATCTTGGTGCCGGTCTTTTCCACGATCTCGCGGATCACCTTGCCGCCCGAACCGATCACTTCGCGGATCTTGTCCTTCGGTACGCTCATCGTGGTGATGCGCGGGGCGTTTTCCTTCACGCCGGCGCGGTTCTGCGACATCGCCTTGGCCATCTCGCCCAGGATATGGACGCGGCCGGCCTTGGCCTGCTCCAGCGCCACCTTCATGATCTCCTCGGTGATGCCGGCGATCTTGATATCCATCTGCAGGGCGGTGATGCCCGCATCGGTACCGGCAACCTTGAAGTCCATGTCGCCGAGGTGATCCTCGTCACCCAGGATGTCGGACAGCACGGCGAAGCGCTTGTCCTCGAGGATCAGGCCCATGGCGATGCCCGCCACGGCAGCCTTCAGCGGCACACCGGCATCCATCAGCGCCAGCGAGGTGCCGCAGACGGTGGCCATCGACGACGAACCGTTCGACTCGGTGATCTCCGAAACGACGCGGATCGTGTAGGGGAAGGCTTCCTTCGCCGGCAGCAGCGGACGCACGGCGCGCCAGGCCAGCTTGCCATGGCCGATTTCGCGGCGGCCCGGCGAACCCATGCGGCCGGCTTCACCCACCGAGTAGGGGGGGAAGTTGTAGTGCAGCATGAAGGCTTCGCGGTATTCGCCGTCCAGCGCGTCGATGATCTGCTCATCGGTGCCGGTGCCCAGCGTGGTGACGACCAGCGCCTGGGTCTCGCCACGGGTGAACAGCGCGGCGCCATGGGCGCGCGGCAGCACGCCGACTTCCGACACGATCGGACGCACGGTCTTGGTGTCGCGACCGTCGATGCGCAGGCCGGTGTCGAGGATGTTGAAGCGCACGACCTGGGCTTCGAGATGCTTGAAAGCATCCGAAACATCGACCGGGTTGGCTTCGCCCTCGGCGAACAGCGCCTTGGCCTTGGCCTTCACTTCGCCGACCTTGGCGTAGCGGGCCTGCTTGACCTTCTCTTCGTAAGCCTTGCGCAGTTCGGCTTCGATACCCGATTCCTGCAGCTTCTTCAGCGCAGTCTCGTAGCCGGTGCGGGCCTGCAGCGGCATCGCATCCTTGGCGGCGCGTTCGGCCAGACCGATGATGGCTTCGATCACCGGCTGGAAGCCCTTGTGACCGTGCATCACGGCGCCGAGCATGATCTCTTCCGAGAGCTGCTGGGCTTCGGACTCGACCATCAGCACGGCGTCGGCGGTGCCGGCGACGACGAGGTCGAGCTGGTTGCCTTCGGCCATCTGGCTCTTGGTCGGGTTCAGCACGTATTCGCCGTTGATATAGGCGACGCGGGCGGCACCGATCGGGCCCATGAAGGGAATGCCCGAGATGGTGAGCGCAGCGGAAGCGCCGACCATGGCAACGATATCGGGATCGTTTTCCATGTCATGCGACAGCACGGTGGCGACCACCTGGGTCTCATTGCGGAAGCCGTCGGCGAACAGCGGACGGATCGGGCGGTCGATCAGGCGGGAGACCAGCGTCTCCTTCTCGCTCGGACGGCCTTCACGCTTGAAGAAGCCGCCGGGGATCTTGCCCGCAGCGAAGGTCTTCTCCTGGTAATTCACGGTGAGCGGGAAAAAATCCACGCCCGGCTTCGGGGTCTTCGCGGCCACGGCCGTGCAGAGCACGATGGTGTCGCCATAGGTGACCATCACGGCGCCGTCGGCCTGACGGGCAACCTTGCCGGTCTCGATGGTGAGCTTACGACCGCCCCACATCAGTTCGGTCTTGTGGATATTGAACATGCTTCTCTTCCTTCCTCGGCGCCCTTGGTCCTTCGGACTGACCCTGACCCCAGGCACCCGGCGGGACGGCGCCCATCGCCTCCCGCCCGGCCGGCACGACTACATCAGTCGCACGCGGCAAACCGGCGCATCGAGTCCATCCCGATGGCGCCGGCCAATCTCCGGCCTACGTTGAAATGCCAACGCCCGCCCCGGCGATCCGGGAGCGGGCGTGTGTCATCGTATCCGGAATACGGCTGCTGGCGATTTGCTTCGCGGCAGCGGCCATAGTCGTTACTTGCGGAGACCCAGACGCTGAATGATCGCGTCGTAGCGCGACACATCGGTCTTCTTGAGATAGTCGAGCAGCGAGCGGCGCTTGCTCACCATCATCAGAAGGCCGCGACGCGAATGCACGTCCTTCTTGTGGGTCTTGAAGTGTTCGGTGAGGTTGTTGATGCGCTCGGTGAGCACGGCCACCTGGACTTCCGGCGAACCGGTGTCGCCCTTCTTGGTGGCATATTCGGCAACCAGCGCGGTCTTGCGCTCGGCAGTGATCGTCATGACTTAACTCCGCGACATCAAAGGTTGAACAAACGCAGCGGGCGAACCTCGTCGGCGGAACGCTCTGCGAGGCCGACGGGCTTGCCGTCCGCCATCACCAGAAGTTCGCCTTCCGGCGGGAGTCCGGGGGCCGTCAGCGCGATCTTTACCGGCTGGCCGTGTTTGAGGCGGTCAGCCTGGGGGCCGGTCAGAACCAGGGCCGGGATGTCGTCCAGCGCGGTTTCAATCGGCAGCAGATACGCGTGCGCGGCGTCCTTTTGGCACAGTTCCTCCAGTGAATCCAGCGAAAAGGCCGCCTTTTCATCGTAGCGTCCGACCCGGGTGCGCCGGAGCATTGTGATATGCCCGTAAGTGCCTAAGGCTAAAGCGAAATCCCGGCCCAATGCGCGCACATACGCGCCTTTGCCGCAATCGACCTCGAACACGGCATGATCAGGGTCCGGAATGTCGACCAGGCGCAGCCCGTCGATGCGGATCGGCCGGGCCGCCAGCTCCACAATCTCGCCTTTCCGGGCCAGGTAATAGCTGCGCTGGCCATCCACCTTGATCGCGGAATAGGCCGGGGGGCGCTGCAGGATCTCGCCCACAAAGCTCGGCAGCATGGCCTCGATGGCGGCACGGTCGGGCCGCACATCCGAGCGCTGCGTGACGGCGCCCTCGGTATCGTCGGTTTCGGTGGCCTCGCCCCAACGGACCGTGAAGCGGTAGGTCTTGCCCGCCGTCATCACCCAGTTCACGGTTTTGGTAGCCTCGCCCAAAGCAATCGGCAGGATTCCGGTGGCGAGCGGGTCCAGCGTACCGCCATGGCCGGCCTTGGCGGCATCGGTGAGGCGACGTACGCGGGCCAGGCATTGCGTCGAGGTCAGGCCCAGCGGTTTGTCGACGATCACCCAGCCATGGACCGGGCGGCCCTTCCTTTTCATAGGTTGGGCTTTTTCATTCCTCGTCCGACGGCTTGTCGAGATCGGCCTTCACCGCCGGCTGCTGCAGCAGCTTGGTGACACGGGCGGCCTCATCGAAGCTGTGGTCGAGCTTGAAGGAGAATTGCGGCGCCACGCGCAGGTCGATCTGCTTCACGGCTTCCATGCGAATATAGGAGGTGGCGCGGTTCAGCGCGGCGATGATCTTGGGCGCATCCTTGCCAGCCAGCGGCATCACGAACGCCGTCGCCGCCTTCAGATCGGGGCTGACCCGCACTTCAGTGACGGTGACGACGAGATCGACCAGGTCGGGATCGCGGAAATGCCCGTTGCGCAGCACATCCGACAGGATATGGCGCAGCTCTTCGCCGACGCGCAGCTGTCGCTGGCTGCGCCCGCCGGGCAATTCGTCGCGACCTGAACCGCCACGCTTGCGTTGCGCCATGTGATACCCCGGGTGGAAGGCTGACGCGCGATTACAGTTCGCGCGCCACGCTCTCGAGTTCGAAACACTCGATCATGTCGCCCTTTTGCAGGTCGTTGTAGTTCTCGAACGACATACCGCAATCCATGCCCTGCTTGACCTCGCGCGCATCATCCTTGAAGCGCTTGAGGGTAGAGAGCGCGCCTTCGTGGATAACCACGTTGTCGCGCAGCAGGCGCACCTTGGCGCCGCGCTTGACGACGCCTTCGGTGACCATGCAACCGGCAACCTTGCCGATCTTGGTGATGTTGAACACCTCGCGGACCTCGGCATAGCCGAGGAAGTTTTCGCGAATGGTCGGTGCCAGCATGCCCGAGAGCAGCGCCTTCAGGTCATCGATCAGGTTGTAGATGATCGAGTAGTAGCGGATGTCGACGCCTTCGCGTTCGGCCAGCTCGCGCGCCTGCTTCGAGGCACGCACGTTGAAGCCGATGACCGCGCCCTTCGAGGCGCCGGCCAGCGAGATGTCGGACTCGTTGATGCCGCCGATGGCGCCATGCAGGAAGCGGACAACCACTTCCTCGGTGCCGAGCTTGTTGACGGCGGCCTGGATCGCTTCCAGCGAACCCTGCACGTCGGTCTTGATGACGATCGGCAGTTCCTTGGCTTCGCCGGCCTGGATCTTGGAGAACATCTGCTCGAGCGAACCGCGCGCCGAGATGGCGGAGCGGGCTTCGCGCTGCTTGCGCTCACGGAACTCGGCGACTTCACGAGCACGGGCCTCGTTCTCGACGACGACGAATTCGTCGCCGGCTTCCGGATTGCCCTGCAGGCCGAGCACTTCGACCGGCACGGCCGGGCCGGCCGAGACGACATTCTTGCCGTGATCGTCGATCAGGGCGCGCACGCGGCCCCAGGCGCTGCCGGCCACGAACACATCGCCGACATGCAGGGTGCCACGCGACACCAGCACGGTGGCAACCGAGCCGCGACCACGCTCCAGCTTGGCTTCGACCACCACGCCTTCCGCCTTGCGGTCAGGATTGGCCTTAAGGTCGAGGATTTCAGCCTGCAGCAGGATGGCTTCTTCCAGCGTATCGAGACCCATCTTGGTCTTGGCCGACACTTCGATGGACTGCACTTCGCCGCCCATCTGCTCGACGACGATCTCGTGCTGCAGCAGTTCCTGCCGCACCTTCTGCGGATTGGCAGCCGGCTTGTCGCACTTGTTGATGGCGATGACGATCGGCACGCCGGCCGCCTTGGCATGGTGGATGGCTTCCACCGTCTGCGGCATCACGCTGTCGTCGGCGGCAACCACCAGCACGACGATGTCGGTGACCTTGGCGCCACGGGCACGCATCTGGGTGAAGGCTTCGTGGCCCGGGGTATCGAGGAAGGTGATCGCCTTGCCCGACTTCATATGCACCTGGTAGGCGCCGATATGCTGGGTGATGCCACCGGCTTCGCCGCTGACCACGTCGGTCGAGCGCAGCGCGTCCAGCAGCGAGGTCTTGCCGTGATCGACGTGACCCATGACGGTGACGACGGGCGAACGCGGCACCTGCGTGCCGTCTTCATCCTTCTCGCCGCCGAGACCGACTTCGATATCGGATTCCGCCACGCGCTGCACGCGGTGGCCGAATTCACCGACGATCAGTTCGGCGGTATCGGCATCGATGGTCTGGTTGATGGTGGCCATCACGCCCATCTTCATCAGCGCCTTGACCACATCCACGCCACGCTCGGCCATACGGTTGGCCAGCTCCTGCACGGTGATGGTCTCGGGGATGATGACGTCGCGCAGGATCTTCTGCTGCTCTTCGACCGCCTGCCCATGCGAGCGCTTCTCACGCTCGATGCGGCGACGGAACGAGGCGACCGAGCGCACGCGCTCGTTCTCGTTCAGCGCCGAGGACACACTCAGCTTGCCGGTGCGGCGTTCGCCGCCCTTGGCAGGACGCAGCGTCGCCGGCTTGGCCGGCGTGACCTTGGCGCCACCCGGACCGCTGCGGCGCTTGGCACCGCCGTCATCGTCTTCATCGGCAACCGGGCGCACGCCGGTCGGCGCAGCGCCGGGCGACGCCGCCGTGCCGGTGGCGGCAGGCTGTTCCGGATTGGCCAGACGACGCGCTGCTTCGGCTTCCGCCTTCTTGCGGGCCTCATCCTCGGCCTTCTTGCGCGCATCCTCATCGGCCTGGCGACGCAACGCGGCTTCGCGCTCGGCATGAATCTTGGACTGGTCGTCCATACGGCGGCGCATGCCTTCTTCGGCAACACGACGCATTTCAGCGTATTTGCGGCGCTCGTCCTCGTTGGTGCGGGTGCGCGACTGGCGCTCCTCTTCCGACATCGGCTTGAGCACCATGCCGCTGGTGCGCGGCGGCTTGGCCGGCGTGCGATCACGGTCGCGCTCGCGGGCGGCAGCGGCACTGGTCGGGCGGACATCGCCGGTCGGCTGCGCGGTCATGCGCGGGCCGCTGCGCGGTGTCTCAACGATCCGTGCGGTGACCGGCGCGGCGGGCGCTGCTGCAGCAGCAGGCGTTGCGGCCGCAGCGGGCGCCGGCTCGGCGGCCTTGGCAGTCTCGGCAGCGCGGGCGGCCGAGGCGGCAGCCTCTTCCGCAGCCTTGGCGGCCTTGACGGCATCGTATTCGGCAATCTTCTCGGCATGCGAAGGCACATGCACGCTGGGCGCGGCAGCCTTCGGCGCAGCGGCAGCAGGCGTCGCCGCCGATGCGGCAGCAGCCGGCGCGGCACCTTCCGCGGCCTTCGAACCTGGCGGGACAATGGTGCGCTTCTTGCGCACCTCGACCGTCACCGCCTTGGTGCGACCATGGCTGAAGCTCTGGCGCACCTGTCCGGTTTCAACGGTCTTCTTCAGCTCGAGCCGCTTGGGCTTGGCTGTCTTGTCCTTGTCCTGCTCGTTCACGTCGCTCATACAGTCCGCTTCCGCCTACCGCTTCAAATCACATTCCACTGATGCCGTTGCACCAGGGGTCTTAACCTATGGCGGGCCGGGCCATTGACTAGCCGACCAGCCGGACAAGCAGCGCCAGATCGGCCACCGCCCGTCGTGTGAACGGCGAGCGTTTCAGCGCCAGCCGCCCAAGACCGAGCGGGGTCGCATCGGCAGACACCGTGTCTGCACCCGCTTGCCCTTCGGCCAGTACCAGCCCGGCGCGCCGGGCCTTCGTCACCTGGTCGGCCGCATGGGCCGTCCAGGCGTCTTTGCTGCGCACCGGCAGATCCGCCGGCAGCTGCAGCTTGCGTTTCGCGGCCCGGGCAAACAGACCCTTGGCCATCGCCGTCGCCACCGCATCCGGTGCCGGCGCGAGCCAGAGCCCACGTCCGGGAAGCCGATGCGCCGGATCCGGCACCACGCCCTCGCCCACCGCGCCGCCCACCTTGACGATGGCGAAGCGCAGCAGGGTTTCGGCTTCCGCGCGCTGGCCGGTCAGCAGACAGCGCCGCTGCGGCATCGCGCGAAACCCTCGACGGCCGGGCCTTAAGCCTGGCCGCCTTCCTCGCCTTCGAACCAATGCTGACGCGCCGCCATGATGATGGCATTCGCATCTTCATTGGAAAGTCCTTCACCGACGATCTCCTGCAGCTCATCGCCGGCCAGATCGCCCAGATCGTCGAGCGTCTTCACGCCCTTTTCGCCCAGCGCCACCAGCATCGGCGGGGTCAGGCCTTCGATACCGGCCACCTCGTCGCTGACGCCCAGCGCCTTGCGCTTCTCTTCCATCTCGGAGTTGCGCTTGTCGATATATTCGCCGGCGCGCTCATGCAGCTCGTTGGCGATGTCGCCATCGAAGCCCTCGATCTCGGCCAGCTCTTCCACCGGCAGATAGGCGAGTTCCTCGATCTTGGTGAAACCTTCGGTGACCAGCAGCTGGGCCAGGGTCTCGTCGACATCCAGCGCATCGATGAAGAGCTGGCTGCGCTCGCGGAATTCCTTCTGGCGGCGCTCGGACTCTTCTTCCTCGGTCAGGATGTCGATGTCGTAGCCGGTCAGCTGCGAGGCCAGACGCACATTCTGGCCGCGGCGGCCAATCGCCAGCGACAGCTGGTCGGTTGGCACCACCACTTCAACCGCATTGGCTTCCTCGTCCAGCACCACCTTGGCCACTTCGGCCGGGGCCAGCGCATTGACGATGAAGGTGGCCGGATCGGGCGACCACTTGATGATGTCGATCTTCTCGCCCTGCAGTTCGTTCACCACGGCCTGCACGCGGCTGCCGCGCATGCCGACGCAGGCGCCGACCGGATCGATCGAATTGTCGTTCGACAGCACGGCGATCTTGGCGCGGCTGCCCGGATCGCGCGCCACGGCGCGGATCTCGATGATGCCGTCATAGACTTCCGGCACTTCCTGGGCGAACAGCTTGGCCATGAACTGCGGATGCGAGCGCGACAGGAAAATCTGCGGGCCACGCGGCTCGCGGCGCACGTCGTAGATATAGGCGCGCACGCGGTCGCCCTGGCGGAAAGTCTCGCGCGGCAGCAACTCGTCGCGACGCAGGATCGCTTCGGCGCGGCCCAGGTCGATGGTGACGTTGCCATATTCCACGCGCTTGACCAGGCCGTTCACGACCTCGCCGATGCGGTCCTTGTATTCGGCATACTGGCGCTCACGCTCGGCCTCGCGCACCTTCTGCACGATCACCTGCTTGGCGGTCTGCGCAGCGATACGCCCGAAATCGATCGGCGGCAGCGGCTCGGCGATCACGTCGCCCACCTGGGCATCCGGATTGCGGCGCTGCGCCTCGAGAATGCCGATCTCGATGGCGTCGTTCTCGATCTTCTCGACGACCTGCAGATGGCGCTCCAGACGAATTTCACCCGACTTGCGGTCGATCTCGGCATGGATGTCGTTTTCCAGGCCGTAACGCGAACGCGCCGCCTTCTGGATCGCATCTTCCATCGCCATCAGCACGACATCGCGCTCGATCGCCTTCTCGCGGGCGACCGCATCAGCCACCTGCAGCAGCTCGAGCCGGTTGAAGCTGGTTACCGTTTCCATGGTTCCTGTTCCTCGAAACTTACCGGTAAAGACTCAATTCGCCGCCGCACTGCGTCCCGCGAGGCTCGCGGTGATCAGGTCGTCGGTGACAATCAGTTTGGCGCTGGCGATCTCGGCGACGGGAAGGCGCGATTCGCTGCCCTTCTCCTCGTCGCGCAGCACGACTTCACTGCCCTCCAGGCCGCCGATGCGGCCCTGAAAGCGCTTGCGGCCATCCAGCGGACGGCCGAGTTCAACCTTGGCCGCAAAGCCCTTGAAGCGGGCGAAATCCGCCGCCTTGGTCAGCGGACGATCCAGGCCCGGCGAGGAGACCTCAAGCCGGTAGGCGCCGCTGATCGGATCTTCCACATCCAGCACCGCGCTGACCGCACGGCTGACCTCGGCGCAGTCATCCACCGTGATGCCGCCGTCATGCGGCGCGCCGCCGGTGTCGCGCTCGAACATGATCTGCAGCACCGGGCGTTCCGTGCCCATCAGCTTGACGCGCACGAGCTGAAATCCCATGCCTTCCAGCGTGGGTGCAATCAGGTCCGCAATCCGGGTCGCCGCATCCATGCGTGCGTGGGTTCCTTACCGTCAATCCTGTCGATCTTGCTGCCGGCCCGAGGCGTCCACCGAATACTCCGGCAGAGACAAAAAATGGGCCGCTCCGGCCCATGTCCTCTTCCCGATCCAGCCATGGACCAGGCCAGCAATGTCGGAGGCTGTTATAGCGGCAAACGCGGCCAATGCAAGGCTTTTGCGCCCGTTTTAACCCTCTCGAGTCAGGGCATTCGCGGCCCGCCGCCCGGCCCATCTCCGGGCCTGTTTCCACCTGCGCTGCTGCCCCCCGCGCTGCCACCCCCATTCCTGCCGCTCTGGGGCTGCTGCACGATCCGGCGGGCGGTCAGGACCGAAAACAGGCCCAGCAGCAGCCAGAACAGCAGATTGAGGAAAAGCCCCTGCCAGACCGCAAAGTCTGGCCCCAAACCCGCCTCTGCCTCGGCGGACTCCGGCATCCCGGGTTCGGGCAAGACCGGGTCGGCGCCCCCGAAAGCCCCGACCAGCAGCGGCAGCAGAAGCAGCCCCAGGCCGGCCAGTCGGCGGTTGCGGCGCGATTTTTCGTGCAGTCCCGGTGACCATAGCAGCCAGAGTCCGCCGGCCGCGCAACCCGCCACGATCAGCCAGCGCAGGGGATGCCGGCCCGTCACCTGGCCGGGCACAGTGTCGGGCAGCACCAGCCAGGGCATCAGGGTCAGCGCCAGGAAGCCGGCCACACCCCAGGCCAAGGCGCGGTAAATGCCGGTCGAAGGCCGGTAAAGCAGGAAAATCTGCAGGGCCAGGCCGCCGGCCAAGCCGAGTGCCAGATGACGCAGCAGCAGGTAATCGCCTTCGCGCGGATCGAGCAGGCCGACCGGCATGGTCGCCACCCGGGCGAACATCAGGCCCATGGTGGCCAGCAGTGCCGCCGCGAAGGCAGCTGCCAGCAGGCGTAACGGCATCGATGCCTCTTCGGCGATCAGACCCGGGATGTCAGGATCTGCGCAGCCGATAGTAATGCGGGGTGCGGCCGGCGGATATCGCCTTCTGCTCGTATTTGCTGGCCGGCCAGTCGGCCGGGCGCCGCAGCCAGTCGGCGCTGGTTTCCGCCAGCCAGTCGAAACGCGGTTCGGCCAGGATATGGCGCAGCATCCAGCGCTGGTAATCCGGCACATCGGTGGCCAGCCGCAGCGCGCCGCCCGGCGGGATCAGCCGCGCCCAGTCGGCCAGCGTCTCGGTATTGACGATTCGCCGCCACTGGTGCCGCTTCTTCGGCCAGGGATCGGGAAACAGCGTAAAGCCGCGCGCGATGCTGCCCTCGGGCAGCGCCTTGAGCAGCAGCCGGGCATCGTCAGTGAGAATCCGGATATTGTCCGGACCGCCAGCCGCCACCCGCGCGGCAATGCGCGAGACCAGCTTGGCCACGCCGGGCTCGTAAGGCTCGACGCCGAGGAAGCCGACCTCGGGATTGGCTTCCGCCAGGGCAAACAGATGCTGGCCGTCGCCGAAGCCGACCTCGACCCAGTATTCACGCATCGGCTGCGCGAATAGCGACGCCGGGTCCAGCACGCGGCCATCTTCAGGCAGCGTGATGCGCAGGCGCGGCAGCCAGTCGGCGAAAGCGGTTTCGCGGGCGGGGGAAAATTTGCGGCCGCGCCGACGCCCGAAAATCAGGCGTCTGGACGCGGCCGCGGACTCGTCGTCAGACACGGTCGTGCTTCAGCATCCTCAGCGGATGTTGAAGGCCGACTTCAGGTCCTTGACCAGGTCGGTCTTCTCCCAGGAGAAGCCGCCGTCCTTTTCCGGCTTGCGGCCGAAATGACCGTAAGCAGCGGTGCGGGCATAGATCGGGCGGTTCAGCTTGAGATGCTCGCGGATGCCGCGCGGGCTCAGCTTCACCAACTCCTGCAGGATCTTCGAGATCTTGTTCTCGTCGACCTTGCCGGTGCCGTAAGTGTCGACATAGACCGACAGCGGATAGGCCACGCCGATGGCGTAGGACAGCTGGATCAGGCATTTGTCGGCCAGGCCGGCCGCGACCACGTTCTTCGCCAGGTAGCGCGAGACATAGGCGGCCGAACGGTCAACCTTGGTCGGATCCTTGCCCGAGAAGGCGCCACCGCCATGCGGGGCCGCACCGCCGTAAGTGTCGACGATGATCTTGCGGCCGGTCAGGCCGCAATCGCCGTCCGGACCGCCGATCACGAAGCGACCGGTCGGATTGACGTAGAAATGCTCGTCATCGCACATCCAGCCCTTCGGCATCACCTTCTGCACATAGGGCTTCACGATGCGCTTGATGTCGCCGGATTCCAGCTCGCGGCCCTTCTTGTCCTTGGCGGCATGCTGGGTCGAGACAACGATGGCGGTAGCGCCGGTCGGCTTGCCGTTCTTGTACAGCAGCGTGACCTGGCTCTTGGCGTCGGGGCCGAGCAGCGGCTCCTTGCCGCTGTGGCGGACGGCGGCGAGCGCCGACAGGATGTTGTGCGACAGCTGCAGCGGTGCCGGCATCAGTTCCGGCGTCTCGTTGCAGGCATAGCCGAACATGATGCCCTGGTCGCCCGCGCCTTCATCCTTGTTGCCGGCGGAGTCGACGCCGACGGCGATGTCGGCCGACTGGCCGTGCAGCAGCACATCGACCTTGGCGGTCTTCCAGTGGAAGCCCTTCTGCTCGTAGCCGATCTTCTTGATGGTGGCGCGCGCCACCTCTTCGATCTTCTTCTTGTTCACCGCGCCCGACTTCGACACCAGGCTCTTCGGACCGCGCACTTCGCCGGCGATGACGACGCGGTTGGTGGTGGTCAGGGTTTCGCAGGCGACGCGGGCATACGGATCTTCCTTCAGGAAGAGATCGAGCACGCCGTCGGAGATCTGGTCGCAGACCTTGTCCGGATGGCCTTCGGAAACCGATTCACTGGTAAACAGATAGGAAGAACGCGCCACGTTTATGTCTCCTCAAGCGGCCGCGCCAACCGGCCCGAAGCTGGCGAATCCCCGCACCGGTCGCTTGGCGAACGCCGGGATTGGGAAAACGCGAAAGTCCGGTTATTTCGCAGAGGTTTGCGCGGGGGTCAAGCCAAATGGCGTGACCCTGATGGGGCATGACCCGGTTCGGACGGACCGTACAGGGCCTGGCGGGTCAGCTCGCCAGCGCCGCTTGGGGGGCCGCCGCCGTCTGGCCGGCCTCACTGCTGCTGCCATTCATCGCCCAGACGAGGTCGATGATGCGCCGTCGCAGGCCCTGGTGGGGCAGGCCGCGGAAGGCTTTCAGCAATTCCACATCTTCCCGCGTGATAGAAGCGGTCGGGCTGTCGGCCGGCACGGCGGCGCTCAGTGTGCGGCCATCCCGGGCGGTCACCGGCTGGCCTTCCAGCCCCTCGAAGAAATAGGCCGGCGGCACATCGAGCAGCGTGGCGAACTGATACAGCCGGCTGGCGCCAATGCGGTTGGCGCCTTTTTCGTATTTCTGGATTTGCTGGAAGGTCAGGCCGACCATCTGGCCGAGGCGATCCTGACTCATGCCGACCATGGTGCGGCGCAACTTCAAACGATTGCCAACATGCACATCAACCGAGTTCTTCGGCACTGAACTGCCCTCTACTCTGTACGGTAATCACAAACACGCCATCGAATAAACCTGTCGCAGCCAGCAGGGTCAATGCTTTGCGCGCCGGAGCAGTGCAACAAATGCAGCGAGCAGACTCACCATCGCAAAAGCGAGCAGAGGTCCGTCGCCGATACGCGCATAAAGTGGGCGCTGCGCAATCGCGAGCGGTAAACCGCCATCGACAACGCCGATTTCATCGAGGCCGAGCCGCGCCGTGATGCGGCCATAGGGATCCACGATGGCGCTGATGCCGTTGTTGGCGGCGCGCACCAGCGGCAGCCCCTGTTCGACGGCGCGGAATTTTGCAGCGACGAGATGCTGATACGGGCCCGAGGAACGACCGAACCAGCCATCGTTGGTGAGGTTGAGCAGCATGCCAGCTGCCGGCGCACTGCCCTCGCGCGGCGGCATCGATTCATCGGGGAAGACCGCTTCGTAGCAGATCAGCACGCGCGCGAAGGGCAAACCGGGAATGGCAATCGGCGAGGCATCGCGACCAAAAGAGAAATCCACCGCGCCGGCCGCCACCGCATCGAGGCCGAGCGGCTTGAGAAGCTGGCGGAATGGCAGGTATTCGCCGAACGGGACCAGATGCACCTTGTCGTAGCGCGCGGAAATCTCGGCATCGCTGCCGAGGGCGAAGACGCTGTTATAGATCGCGATGTCGCGCGGATTGGCCGAAAGCTGTTCGCGGCGCGGCGCACCGGTGATCAGCACCGTGCCAGGCGCGAGCCGCTGCGCCAGTGCATCGCGCAGCCCGGGCTCTTCCGCCAGCAGATAGGGGATTGCGGTCTCGGGCCAGATCACATGCGTGAGCGGCTTGTCGGATGGCCGCAGGCTGAGCGCGACATGCTGCTGCAGATGCTGCTGGCGCAGGTCGTCCTGCCATTTCAGCGTCTGCTCGATGCTCGGCTGCACCAGCCGCAGATTGACATCGGGCTGCATGGCGACATCGGTCGGCACGCGCAGCGCGGCCAGGCCCATCGCAACGATCAGCAACGCCGGCAGTGCGAGGGCAACACGACGGCCCGACACCGCGATGGCAAGGCCGCTCGCCGCCAGCATGGTCAGCAGACCCAGCCCCTGTGCGCCGATGAAGGCGGCCAGCTGCATCGCCGCCGGCCAGTCGCCCCAGACATAGCCGATCAGGTTCCACGGAAAACCGGTGCCGACATGGCCGCGCAGCCATTCGCCGACCAGCCAGCCGAACGGCATCAGCAGCATGTAAAGCGCACGATTGCCGCGCGCGATCAGCCAGGCGAACCAGGCGCCGGTGGCGGGGAACACCGCCAGCACGATGGGCAGGCCCAGCACCGGCAGCGGCAGCAGGATTGCGAATTTCGCCGCATCGACGAAGAAGGAGATGCCGATCCAGTAATGGCCGGCGACGAAATAGCCGTAGCAGAAAGCGAACAGCGTGAAGAAACTGCGGCGGCGTGCGGGCGTATCAACACCTCCGTCATCGAGCAGCAGAAGCAGAGTGAAGCAGACGAAAGCCAGCGGCCAAAGCGACAGCGGCGCCTGCGCGGTGGCCAGCACCACACCCAGCAGCAAGGCCGCGCCATAGCGGCGCCAGCCGCGCAAGGCCTGCCAGCGGGCGGCGATATCGCGCAGCTGACTCATCGGGCAGAAAATGGGATTCCGGCTCGCGCGGAGCCTGTCCTCGGGCTGTGCGCAGCACAGACCCGTGGGCTTGGCCGGAATGACGATTGAATCATCCCGTCACCCCGGGCTTGACCCTGGGTCCCATTTTTATGGATCGCGAAATGGTGCCGATTAGGCCGCATCGGCGCTGGATTGCGGCGCCAGCTGGCGGATGCGCACGCGTTTGACGCGGCGCGGATCGGCTTCGAGCACCTCGAAGGACAGACCGGCAGGATGCTCGAGCAGCTCGCCGCGCAACGGCACGCGGCCGAGATGCGACACAATCAGGCCGCCCACGGTATCGACGTCGCTGTCGTCCTCGGGATCGAGCAGGCTGCGGCCGAGTTTTTCTTCCAGGTCGTCGATCGGGCAGCGACCGAGCGCTTCCAGCACGCCATCGGCGCGCTGGATCAGCATGCCGCTGGCCGCCACGTCATGCTCGTCGTCAATTTCGCCAACAATCTGTTCAACCAGATCCTCGATGGTGACCAGGCCATCCAGCCCGCCATATTCATCGACCACGATGGCCATATGCACGCGGGTGTCGCGCATCTCGCGCAGCAGTTCGAGCACCGATTTCGACGGCGGCACCACCAGCAGCTTGCGCATCACCTTCTCGAGCGAGAAGTTGCTGCGGGCGCCGGAGAGATAGGGCAGCACATCCTTGACATGGATCATGCCGATCACGTCGTCGAGATTGCCGCGATAAATCGGCAGGCGCGAATGCTCGGCATCCACCAGCGTCTTCACCAGCTTCTCGAATTCGATCTCCAGCGGCACGGCGATGATATCGGTGCGCGGCACGCGGATTTCGCCGACGCGCAGCTCGCCCACTTCCAGCACATTGCGCAGCAGCGCGCGCTCGGCGGTTTCCTCAGGCGTCGCGCTGTCGTCGGCATGCTCTTCCAGCAGCTCTTCGATACTGTCGCGCAGGGATTCATCGCCGCGACCACGCAGCAGCGACAGCAGCCGCTTCCAGAGCGTGGCGCCGTTGTCGCGCGTCTCGCTCATGCTTTTTTCTTCCGTGCGACGGCTGCTGTCTTCACAACCTTCTTCGCGGCTTTCTTCTTGACGGTTTTCTTCTTGACGGCCTTCTTCTGGGCGGCCTTTTTCTTCGTGGCCTTCTTGACCGGGCTCGCCATCCTGTAAGGATCGGCAATGCCCATGCCGGCCAGAATCTGGGTTTCCAGCGGCTCCATCGCCTCGGCCTGCTCGTCGTCCATATGGTCGTAGCCGATCAGATGCAGCACGCCATGCACGACGAGATGGGTGACATGATCAGCCAGCGTCTTCTTCTGCTCGCGCGCCTCGCGCCTGCAGGTGGCGAGGCCGAGCGCGACATCGCCGAGATAGGCCGGCGGCTTGGCGGGATCAACGGCGTTTTCAGCCGGGAAGGACAGCACGTTGGTCGGCTTGTCCTTGGCGCGCCAGCCGGCATTCAGCTTGCGCATCTCATCGTCGTCGGTGAGCAGGATACTGAGCGAGGTCTTCGCTTTGGCCGGCAGTTCGGCCTTCAGGGCCGCAACAACCGCGCGGCGAACCGCGGCGGCCGGATTGGGCAGCGCCGCACGCCAGGCGCTGCTGGCAATGCGGATATCGATCTCGATACTGGAACCGTCGGGCATGGTGCAGTGCTTTGTGGCAAATTCGGCGGCTCAGTTCAACCTGTTGGTCTTATCCACGACGGGGCCGTCCAGCCGCATCGGGACGTGTCAGGCCGAGTTCCTGTTCATGCGCCGAATAGGCCCGCACGATCTTGGTGACCAGCGGATGACGCACGACATCCGCTTCGCCGAACCGCACGAAGCCGATGCCCTCCACGCCTTCGAGAATATCCAGCGCATGACGCAGACCGGACGGCACGCCGATCGGCAGATCGATCTGCGACAGGTCACCGGTGACAACCAGGCGCGAATTCTCGCCCAGGCGGGTCAGCAGCATCTTCATCTGCACCGGCGAGGTATTCTGCGCCTCATCGAGAATCACAAACGCATTCGCCAGCGTGCGGCCGCGCATGAAGGCGAGCGGCGCCACTTCGATCTCGCCGCTTTCCAGGCCCTTGGCCACGCGCTCGGCCGGCAGCATGTCGTAGAGTGCGTCGTAGAGCGGACGCAGGTAAGGATCGATCTTGTCGCGCATATCGCCCGGCAGGAAGCCGAGGCGTTCGCCGGCTTCGACGGCGGGGCGCGACAGGATGATGCGGTCGACGCGGCCCTCGACCAGGAAGTTCACCGCCATGGCGACGGCCAGATAGGTCTTGCCGGTGCCGGCGGGGCCGAGGCCGAAGACCAGTTCGTGCTTCTGCAATGCTTCGAAATACAGTTTCTGTGTATGCGAGCGCGGCAGGATGATGCGCTTCTTGGTACGCACCGCACCATCCGGCACCGGCCGGTCGTCGCGGATCAGTTCCGCCTTGTCACGCAGCTTTGCATTACCACTCACTGGAGCATTCATCGGACCTCCCTGGGTCATGCGGATGGCACCATCGACATCACCCATCTCCAGTTCGGCGCCACCTTCGAGGCGCCGGTAGAGATCGGTGAGAACCTTTTTCGCCTGCGCCTGCGCGTCCGCGGCCCCGGTGATCATCAGCCGGTTGCCGCGCGAGGCGACTGCCACGCCGAGGCGTTCCTCGATGCGTGCCAGATGCCGGTCATGCTCGCCGAACAGCAGCGCCAGCAGGCGGTTGTCATCGAAATCAAGAAGGGTCGACTGGCCGGAGGTCTCCGGACCGCGCGTATCGCTCACAGGCTTCAGCCTCGTTGCTTCCAAGAGATGTCCGTGCCGCGCCCGGGTCACGCAGCCTCGCGCCGGGCGATCTCGCCGGCAAGCGAATTGGCATAACCGCCGGTGATCGTCACCGGCAGGCGGTCGCCGATCTGCAGCGCCGGATCGGCGACATAGATGGCCTGCATATATTGCGAATAGCCGATCAGCTGGCCGGCCTGACGACCCGGCCTCTGGAACAGCACATCCAACTCGCGGCCCTCGCAGGCGCGATTGAAGGCACCCGACATCTCCTGCAGCAGGGCCTGCAGCGCCTGGAGCCGTTCGGAACTCACGGCATCGGACACCTGCCTGCCCAACAGGCTGCCCGGCGTGCCGGGACGGTTGGAATATTTGAAGGAATAGCCGGCAGCGAAACGCGCCTCGCGCACCACCTTCAGCGTGTCTTCGAAATCGGCGTCGGTCTCGCCGGGGAAGCCGGTGATGAAATCGCCGCTCAGTGCAATATCAGGCCGCGCCGCACGCAGCTTCTCGACCACGCGCAGATAGTCTTCGGCGCGATGGCCGCGATTCATCGCCTTCAGCACGTTGTCCGAGCCGGCCTGGATCGGCAGATGCAGGAACGGCATCAGGCCTGCGACATCGCGGTGCGCGGCAATCAGCTCGTCGTCCATCTCGCGCGGATGCGAGGTGGTGTAGCGCCAGCGCAGATACGGATGCGATTTGGCGAAGCGGTCGTTGAGCACGCGCAGCAGGCGGCCGAGCGACCAGACTTTTCCATCCGGACCTTCGCCATGCCAGGCATTCACATTCTGGCCGAGCAGCGCGATCTCCTGCACGCCGGTGGCGACCAGGCGGTCGGCTTCGCGCAGGATGGCCTCCGCGGGCCGGGAATATTCGGCGCCGCGCGTATAGGGCACGACGCAGAAGGTGCAGAATTTGTCGCAGCCTTCCTGCACGGCGAGATAGCCGACCGGGCCGGGCGCGTTGCTGATCTCGTCGGGGAGATGGTCGAACTTCGAATCGGGCGGGAAATCGGTGGCGAGAATGCCGCGCCCGCCGGTGCCCTTCACCCGCGCGCGTTCGGCCCGCGCCAGCAGCTCGGGCAGCTGGTGATAGGCCTGGCTGCCGACCACGAGATCGACAAACGGCGCGCGGTTGATCAGTTCCTTGCCCTCGGCCTGCGCGACGCAGCCGGCCACCGCGATGGTGACGTCGCCGCCTTTCGCCTGGGCGGCATGTTTGCGGATGCGCCAGTGGCCCAGTTCGGAGAAGACCTTCTCGGCGGCTTTTTCGCGGATGTGGCAGGTGTTGATGATCACCATGTCGGCGTCATCGGGCGTCTCGGTCTTGGCGTATCCGAGCGGTGCCAGCACGTCCGCCATGCGGGCGGAGTCGTAGACGTTCATCTGGCAGCCGTGGGTCTTGATGAACAGCTTTTTGGCCAAGTCCGGGTTTCAGCGGGGCGGGTACCTTGGATCGAAGCGATGATCCGGCGGGGCGCCCCAGACGCTCCTTGTGGATGAATGACGACCGAATCCGAGGGTATCACCCGAATCGCCGCAAGGAAAGCAGAACCGCAGCTATTGCGCCGCAGCGTCACAGATTCTTCACAGTAGAATCAAGCAGTTAACGGAGTACTGGAAACAGGCACCCGTCTTTTAGGCCGTGCTTGTGCGGGCTTGAGGCAGGCCTGGCCCGGCTTTGGGCGGGCTTAGCGAGTCCTTGTTTCGGCTTATCGCAACCTTATAGCACCCTTATTTTGGCTTATTCCGTGAAACATTGAAAAATTACCTTGTGAAACAGTGACTTGTTCCAAGTTCAGATGGCGGCTGGCCGCGGATTGTCAACCCCGCGCCGCCGCTTGCGGGCCCAGATCAACACGCCGGTCACCGCCAGGGCTGCCGTCACCAGACCCATCAGCGACACCAGAATGCGCCCCGGCAGGCCGAGGATGCGACCCGAATGCACGGGAAATTGCGCCTGGATCACGATATCCGCCGCCGTGCCGGTGCCGGGCAGGCGCTCGCCCAGCAGGCGGCCATCGGCGCCATCGAAATAAAGCCGGGCCGCGCCAAGGCCGGGCGCGCCGCGCTCATGGCCGGGATGGAAGTAGCGCACCTGATAGATGCCGTAGTCGGCGGCATAGAGCAGCGCGCCGGGCGGGATCGTCCAGCCCCGGCGTTCGCCTTCAGCCATCGCGGCGGCATGGATGGCGCCATAGCTGACGCCCGGTTCGATCGGCATGGACTTCGGCCGCGGCCGGCGCTGCTCATAGGGCGTCGGGGTCGGCTGCGAGACCGCAGTCAGCAGCGGATGGAAAATCTCGCGATACAGATTGAGTGAAAATCCCGAAACGGCGAGCGTGAACAGCAACAGCCATGCCCATAATCCGAAGGCCCGATGCCCCTCGAAGACGATGCGATGGCCATCGCCCGACCGCTTGATCAGCCAGGCCGGTTTCCAGTACCGCCAACGCCACTTTCGCGCCGGCAGCGTGAGCCAGATGCCGGTGACGCAATGCAGCGACCAGCAGAGCGCGATCGTGCCGGTCACCCACAGGCCCAGCCGTTCGATGCCCCACAGGCCCGAGAGATGCAGATGCTGATGCAGGCGGTAGATGAAGGCGACAACCGTTTCGCGTGTGACCGGCCAGACCGCATTGCGCGCCCGCCGTCCAAGTTCGGCACCGGTGAACGGATCGACGAACACCTGATCATATGTCAGAGCGAAAGGCCGGCCGCTGGCCGGATCGAGACGCGGCGCGACGAAGAAGGACTGCGACCGGCCGGGCGCGGGCTGCAACGGAAAATACGTGACCCGCAGGCGTGGATCGCGCGTTTCCAGCTGCTGCGCCAGGATGGTGGCCGGAAGCGCCGGACCGCTGCCGCTCGCCTGCAGCAGATGCGGGTTGAGCAGCAGGTCCAGCTCCTCGTTCCAGGCGATCACCGCACCGGTGATGCCTGAAACGCAGAGGAATCCGGCGAGCGCCAGCCCGATCCAGCGATGCAGCAGGCCGATGCCGCGACGTATCGTCATCGCACCGGCCATCGGCCTCAGAAATCGAAGCTGGCCGAGAGCAGCACGGTGCGCGGATCGCCCTGGCCGAGACCGCCGAAGCTGGAAACACCCGACCAGTAATCTTCGTCCATCACATTGCGCATGGTGAGACGCAGGGTGGTGGGCGTGTTGACCAGCATGGTCTGATAGCGCGCCCCGAGATCGAACCGCACCCAGGATGGCACGCGCTGCGTATTGCCCGCATTGACATACTGGTCGCTGGTGTAAACCAGCCCGCCGCCGAGCGTCAGGCCGCTCAGGAAGGGGGTATCCCATTCCAGGCCGAGATTGGCCTGAACCTCTGGTACGCCAACCGGACGATTGCCGATATTGGCGGCGGTCGCCGTCTTGGTCAGTTCCGCATCGAGGAAAGTGACGCCGCCCAGCACGCGCAGGGTCGGCAGCAACTCGCCGAAGGCGCTCAACTCGACACCGCGGTTGCGCTGCTCGCCGCCAGAGGTGAGCACGTTGTTCACCGTCATGCTGGACGGCTTGGTGATTTCGAACACGCTCAGCATCGTGGCGATCCGGCCGAAATCGACCTTGACGCCGGCCTCCTTCTGCTTCGAGACATAGGGTGCCAGCGCCTCACCCGCATTCAGGGCCGGCGATGTGGCGACATCTCCCTTGCTCAGCCCTTCGATGTAATTGGCGTAGAGCGACACGGCCTGCCACGGCTTGACCACCAGACCCGCCATCGGCGTGTTCACTGACTTGCCATAGGCAGAGGTGGTTGCGCCGGTGGTGGTGGAATAGTTGTCCGAGTCCACAGTCTGATGCCGCACACCCAGAGTCAGCTGCACGCGCTCTTCGAGCACCGACAGGGTGTCGGCAATCGCCACGCCGGACATCGTGGTTTCGGACGTTTTTGGTACGCGCACCGGCTCGGCCAGTTGCTGCGCCGGCGACGAGGTCGGGTTGTAGATATTCGACGTGATCGCCGTGCCGTTGGTCTGGCCGCGCGACTGGGTATCCTGGTACTGCGATGCCTGCAGCGTGACAGTGTGGCTGACCATCGCGGTGTCGAAGCTGCCGCGCACGCCACCATCGACGACAAAGCGTTCTGTCTCGAACACGTTATAGGCCGGGGTGGTGGTGGTGTTGCCGGACGCCGTGGTGATCGAGGGCGTGCCGAAAATGCGGTCGACGCGGGTGACACCGCCACCGACATTGGCAAACACCGTCACCGCCGGCGTGATATCCAGTTCGGTGCGCAGCAGGCCGGACTGATCGGTGATTTCCGACCATTCCCAGCTCTGCATGATGTTGCGATGGCTATCCGGCGCATTTGGTACAGGCAGGCCAGTATTCGAAAAGAACAGCGGCCGCGACGGCGCATTGATCTTTTCATCCTGGTTGATCAGGTCGAGCGTGCTGCGGAAGCGTTCACCGCGATAATCCGCCGCCAGTGCGCCGACAAAGGCTTCGCGCGACTGGTTGTCGAGCTGGGTATCGCCACCGGCAAAGCTGCCATTGGCGCGGATGCCGAATTCCTTGTTCTCGCCATAGCGGCGGCTGACATCCACCTTGGTGCCGAGCTGGCTGTCTTCGGCGAAATCGAAGGTCAGCCGCGTCAGATCAGTATCGCCGGCGCGTTTGGGTACGATGTTGATGGTGCCGCCGATGGCGCTGTTCGGCGCCATGCCGTTGAGCAGCGCGGTCGGCCCTTTGATGACCTCGACGCGCTCGGCATAGTCGGTCAGTACGCGATAGGTGGAGGCCACGCCGAAGACGCCGTCGAAGGAGACATCGCCGGAATTGCCTTCGTTGATCGGAAAGCCACGGATGAAGAAGGCATCCAGAATGCCGCCGGCGTGACCGGTGAGACGTACGGAGGAATCGTTGCTCGCCACTTCACCCAGTGTGGCGGCCTGCTGGTCGGCAATCTTCTGCGCAGTGTAACTGCTGGTGCTGAAGGGCGTATCCATGATGTCGCGATTGCCCAGCAGGCCGAGACGGCCGCCGCGCGCAACCTGACCGCCGGCATAGGTTTCGGGCAGGGCCTGCGGCGCCGCCGGACTGCGCTGCCCCTCGACCACCACCGGCGGCAGCACAGTTGCGCCGCTGCCCTGCGGCGCTTCCACCAGCGTCACGGTATTCGCACCCGTGGCGCGATAGGTCAGGCCGGTGCCGTTCAGCAGCCGCGCCAGCGCGTCGGTCGGCGTGAAGCTGCCGCGCAACGCCGGCGCGGTCTTGCCCTGTGCCAGTGCCGCCGGATAACCGACCTGCCAGCCCGAGCTGCGGGCGAAGCTGTCGAGGGCGGCGGCCAGCGGCTGGGCCGGGATGTCAAACTGCTGCTGCGCCGGGCTGTTTTGCCCGCTTCCTTGGGCCACCGTCTGGGCCTGCACGCCCGGCTGCAGAACAGGACCAAAAGCCATGGCGCTGCCCAGCAGCAGCGCACCACGCCACGAATACCGCATCACACTCATCCCCCAGATATAGCTTTACGCAAACGCCTCGCATTTGCATCCTGAATCCCTGACGTGCGGGAGGGGCCGGACCTGAAGCAGAATTCTGAAAAAATTCAGCGCGTGAGGATCAGCAGACGACCGGCATAGGACGCCGCCGTCGCGCCGGTTGCCGCCGCCAGCGCCGCGACCACCGCCGGCGGGTCGTCAAGCCGATAACTGCCGGAGACCGGCAATGCAGCCAGATCGGCGTCGCGCACCCAGATCATGCCCGGCCAGTAGCGGTTGAGTTCGGCCAGCACCGCGCCCAGCGGCCGATCGGTGAAGACCAGGCGGTTCTCGGCCCAGGCGAAGTCCGCCGGGGCCAGCGACTGCGGCTGCACGCGGCCAGCCATGACCCCCTGGCCTGCCTGCAGAACCTGCCCGGCCTGGCCCGGCGCCGTCACCAGCACCTCGCCCGCGCGTACGGAAACCGCAGCGCCCCTGTCATCCCGCGCCACGGCGTAAACCGTGCCGAGTGCCTGCGCCGTCGTCTCCCCCGCTGCCACGGTAAAGGGGCGCGCCGTCTCGGGCTGCACATCGGCCAGCAAGGTTTCGCCTGCACCACTGAACTGCAGCAACGCACCAACGCCCAGCAGCAGGATGGCCGCTGCGGCTGCACGATGGAGCCATCGCGCGCGCGGCGTAGCGATCTTCACGGGGCCAGCGAACAAGGCCGCCGTCAGGTCCGGATCCCGCCACAACGCCTCGATCTGCGCATATGCGGCGGCATGGGCCGGATCGGCGTCGCGCCAGCGTGCGAATGCCGCATGGGTTTCCGCGTCGGCCTCGCCGCGCAGCCGCGCGAACCAGTCGGCGGCTTCCTGTTGCAGGGCATCGTTGCGCGAAGGAGACATATCCATATGACGTGCGGGGCGGGTCATACCTGAAGCGGATATCAAGCCGTATCGACGGAAAGACAGTGTTTCAGGGCCTGTGCCAGATCCTTGGCAATGGTGCGTTCGCTGACGCCGAAGCGGCGGCCGATCTCTGCGAGCGGCAGTCCGTGCAGACGATGCAGCACCAGCACCTGACGGGCACGCTCGGGCAGATCGGCCAAAGCCGCCTGGAAGCGGCGCACGCGGTCGCGGTCCAGCATCTGCCTCTCCGGCGACGGCTCAGCGGCTGGCGCCGCTTCCACCGCTGCGTCCAGCGCGGCATCCGGCCGCGGATGCACCAGGGCGCGGACCTTCTGCTTACGCAGGTGATCGAAGGCCAGGTTACGGGCGGTCTGATAGAGGAAGGGCTGCAGGTGCTGCACGTCGCCGGCCTCGGCGGCCGCGGCAACCTTTACGAAGGCGTCCTGCGCCAGATCCTCGGCGATATGCCGATCACCGGTCAGCCGCGCGAGCAGCCGGATCAGCGTCTGGCGCTGGGCCGAAAAGATGGTCGCGAACTCGGTTCGCGCCGCGCCAGATGCAATCTCGTCCGCCACTCTGCCCCCAAATACGGGGGCAAATTATGATAATTGCGAACGATTCGCAAGTTCTCGGAAGGCCGTCTGCCGCTTACGCGCGATCCGCCAGGAACTCGGGCGGCAGGGCGGGCTTTTGCGGCGGCGTGCGCTGGCCGGGCTCGCGGCCGGCATTGATATCGCTCAGGCCCTCGAGAACCCTTTGATGGCACCAGGCGGCCAGGCCCTTGCGGGAGTTGAACTGGTCGATCGTGGCGGGCTGGTGGAATTCCACCACCGCCTCACAGGGACCGGCCTTGAGGAAGCGCCATAGATGCGGCACCAGATCCTCGTCGCCGACCCAGGCAAATAACGGCATCCAGCGCCGGCCGACCGGCATGTAATTCAGCTTGGCATAGCCGAGCGAGACCGGCTGCACGGTGAGTTGCTTGTCGCCGACCGGGCGTTCGGCAGCGGCAAAGAAGGCCGACTTGAAATTGTGGATGCGCAGGCCGTCCGACGAGGTGCCCTCGGGGAACAGGATCAGGCTGTCGCCGCTGGCCAGCCGCTCGATCATCTCGTCGCGATGTTCCGCGGTGCGGTGACGCTTTTCGCGTTCGACAAAGACGGTGCGCTGCAGCCGCGCCAGCGTGCCGAAGAACGGCCAGGTGCCGACTTCCTGCTTGGCAATGAAGCTGACATTGGGCATCGCCGCCGACAGCACGACGATATCGAGCCAGGAGATGTGATTGCTGACGAACAGCGTGGGCGCGGCAGCCGAAGGCTCGCCCACCTTGCGCACCTTCACGCGCAGCAGCCAGGCCACCGTGCGGTGATAGAAATACGGCAGGCTGCGGCGCAGCGGCGAATTGAGCCGGAGCAGCAGCATCTGCACGGGGATGAGCAGCATCGTCCAGACCAGGAAGACGCTGAGAGTGAATACGGCGCGGGCCGTCATCGGAATTGGGCCGTTATGTCAAAAATGGACGTGATACGCGGCAGGGCAGAGCAAGGCGTCAGGCCTTGCCCTTCTTGCCGTCCTTGTCGTCGAGCGGGACACCGAACAGTTCGAGCCGGTGATCGACCAGCTTGTAGCCCAGGCGGGCCGCGATGCGCTCCTGCAGCGCTTCCAGTTCGGGATCGTTGAATTCGATGATCTTGCCGCTGCGGGTGTCGATCAGGTGGTCGTGATGCGATTCCGGCATCTCTTCGTAGCGGGCGCGGCCATCGCCGAGATCGAGACGGCTGAGAATGCCGTTTTCCTCGAACATGCGCACCGTGCGGTAGACCGTGGCAATCGAGATACGCGGATCGACCGCCACCGAACGGCGATGCAGCTCTTCCACATCGGGATGGTCGGTGCTGGAACTGAGGACGCGGGCGATCACACGCCGCTGGTCCGTCATCCGCATGCCGAGTTGTTCGCAGAGTTGTTCGAGGCGGCTGCCCATGCGCCGAACGCCTTCTAATTAGATGAGAATCCCTGTCAGACTGACCGGGTATTTATAGCATGGCCCGCCGTCGGATGAAACGTGCAGGCGGCCTGCTTCAACAATGGGTTAACGGCAAAATGCCTTACCGGCCGCGGCGTCCCTTGCCCAGGCCGATCTTCTTGGCCAGCACCTGGCGGCGGATCGCATAGTTCGGCGCCACCATCGGGTAATCCGGCCCCAGGCCCCAGCGCTCGCGATACTGGTCCGGCGTCAGATTGTAATGGCTCATCAGATGTCGCTTCAGCATCTTCAGCTTCTTGCCGTCTTCCAGACAGACAATGTAGTCCGGCGTCACCGATTTCTTCACCGGCACGGCCGGCGCCGGCCGATCGGCCGTACCTGCTGCGCTCTCGGACAGCTCGGCGCCGATGCCGGCCAGCGTGCCGTAGATCTGGCGGATCAGCGCGGGCAGCTCGGCAGCATCCAGCTTGTTGTTGGAAATATGTGCGGCGACGATCTCGGCCGTCAGCGCCAGCAATTCGGATCGGTCGGCGGCATCGGCCATGATCTGGCTCCTGATTGCGGCAAATAAAACGTCTGGACGGGCGCAGTATACAGGGAGCGCATTCAGCAAAGCCAGCGAGGCACCACTGCCTTTTGGTGCCTTCTGGCATGCCAGCGCGACTTCACTGCAACTTATACTTTATGCGCTCGCGCAGATTCACTTGCGCATCAGAATGGCATCGCGCGACAGGCCAGCGGCATCGCGGTAATAGCCGGGCCGGCGACCGACCTCGGCAAATCCGGCAGATGCATACAATCCGCGCGCGGCCACATTGCTCTCGGCCACTTCAAGGAAGCACTGCTGCGCGCCACGGCCGGTGACCTTGGCAAGTCCGACCGTCAGCAGACGGCGTGCCACGCCCTGGCGCCGCAACTGCGGCTGCACCGCCAGCGTGATGATCTCGGCTTCGTCGGCGGCAAGGCGCAGCAGGATGAAGCCGACCGGCTGCTCGCCCTGCAGCGCCAGCAGCGCCAGCGCGCCCGGCATCGCCAGCAACTCGCGCAGGCTCGTCTCTGTCCAGAGTTCTGTCGACTGCCCCGCAAAGGCTTCGGCATGCAGCGCGGCCAGCACCGCGGCCGCTTCAAGGCCGCATGTCTGGATGTTGAGCGCGGGTTTCTGCGCGGCGGGCGGCGCGACCGCCGACGGCAGCTTCGCATCTGGCGGACGGATATAGAGCGGCGCCGGTGACACTGCCGGTCGCGGGCGGCTGGCCGCCAGCCGCGCCAACAGCACCGGATCTGGATCGGGCGATACGGCAGACAGCTGCAGGTCGTCGCGTTGCGCGGCGGCCTTCAGTAACTCGCCACCGCTGCCGACCAGTACGGCCGGACCCGTCGGCAGGATGCCGGGCGCATCGGCGATGTTGAGCAGCTGCGGTTCATCCAGCGCTGCGCCGTCAGAAGCAAAACACTGAATGTAAAGTTCGTCGCGTTTGGCGTCGATCACGGCGATGGTGTTCAGGCCGGGCTGCGCGGCAGCGGCGGCGAGAGTCTCTGTGGTGGTGATGCCCCAGACCGGAATCTTCAGCGCCAGCCCGAGCGCGCGCGCGGTTGCCAGCGCGGTGCGGATGCCGGTGAAGGAGCCCGGCCCGATAGTGGCGGCGATGCCATCAAGCTGCGCCAGTTCGATGCCTGCGTCCAGCCGCGCCTGTTCCAGCAGCGGCAGCAGCCGTTCGGCATTGCCCTTGCCGCCGGCCGACACGACGCAGGCCAGCGTGCGGTCACCATCGATGATGGCGACAGAGCAGGCATTGAGCGCGGTATCGATGCCGAGCAGCTTCACGAAGCCTGGCTCCGGTGATAGGAACATGAAACCGTCATCCTGGAGTCTGCCGCATGCCGCTCGTAGACATCAAGCCGCCCGACTTTCCGGTGCTGCTCGACCTGCGCTATGCCACGGCCGACAACCTGACCGGCGCGCCCATATACAGCCGGCCGGCCTGTTTTCTCAATACCGAAGCCGCCGACCTGCTGCGCAAGGCCATTGCACTGGCCGGCCAGATGGACCTGCAACTGAAGATCTTCGATGCCTTCCGCCCCACCGAAGCCGCCTGGGCGTTGTGGAACCACGATCCCAATCCGGATTTCCTGGCCGACCCACGAAAGGGTTCGCCGCATTCGCGCGGCGCCGCGGTGGATGTGACGCTGGTCGACGCAGATGGCGAAGAACTCGACATGGGAACCGGCTTCGATGCCTTCACGCCGCTGGCCTTTCATGGCTGCCTGGAGATCACGCCGGCGCAGCAGGCCAATCGCGCGGTGCTGCTCGGCCTCATGACGGCGGCGGGCTGGGACTTCTATCGCAATGAATGGTGGCACTACCAGCTATTCCAGCCGCGCCGCTATCCGCTGCTGTCGGATGCAGCCGCCGGCACTTCGATGATTTCGCCCGCGAGCCAGCGCGCGGTCTCCTCGTAAGTCGCCTTGCCGGTCAGCGCATCGGCGAGCAACTCGCCAATCAGCGCGCCGAACTTGAAACCGTGCCCCGATGTGCCGCAGAAGGCGAAGCCACGCCGGCCGAGCTGGCGGAACTGGAATTTCTCGTCTGTCTCCACGTCGTAGAAACAGACCTTGCTCTGCACCACGCGATACTGCGCCAGATCCTGGATGCGATGCCGCGCCTTGGCGAGAATGACTTCAATCTCGTCCGGCGTCGCCTCGCGATTGCCATCGGGATCGGCCGTGGGCCCGAAACTGTGGTCGCTGATTTTTAACCCCGTGCGCATGCCGTCGCGGGTGATACGCGGCGGCACCAGATAGAAGCCTTTCGTCTGGCCGATTTCCAGAATCATCGGCGCCTGATACCAGGCCGCAGCGAGATCGGCCGGCGGCTGCAGATAGACCACCACCTGGCGCGAGGGCCGCGCCACCGGCGCCAGATCGGGCAGCAGCTTCGAGGTCCACGGCCCGGCAGTGACCAGCACATGATCGGCCTGCAGCACGGTTTTATCGCCGAGCGTGACGGTACCCTTTTCGGCATCCACCGCGACGACAGATGTATTCGTCAGCAGGGTGACGCCGCGGTCGCGCAGATGCGAACTCAGCGCCGCGACGATGGCTTCGGCGAACAGCACACCACCCGAGGGACAGAAGAAGGCATCCTCAAGTCCCGCAGCCTGCAACATCGGCCAGCGCCCGCTGACGCTCTCGGCATCGAAGGCGAGATGCTCGACATCTTCCGCCGTCAGCGTTTCGGTGCAGGCCTTGGCCCAGCCATCGCCCGCGCCGCTCAGCACCAGCGTGCCGGTCTCGGCATAGAGCGTCATCTTCAGATCATGCCAGAGGCGCTTCCAGGCGTGATAGGAATGCCGCACCATGCGGGTATAGCCGCGCTGCGCGCCATAGGGGTAGCGGATCAGGCGATGCTGGTCGACCGACGAGCCCAGCGGATGGGGCAGCGCGCCCTGCTCGATCAGCACGACATCATGGCCGGCTTTCTTCAGCGCGCGCGCCGCCGAAAGCCCCATGATGCCACCGCCGACGATGATGCTTTTCATGTCTGCTGGCCCTCGACCACCAGTTCGGCCGCCGCCAGGTCTTCGAGTGCGAGGCCGACCGACTTGAACAGCGTGATCTCGGCGTCGTTCTGTCGTGCGGTCACATCGGCGCGGCACAGATCGAACAGATCGCCGCGCACGTCTTCGGCTTTGAACTGCCCGGCCTTGATCGGCGTCACCAGATCGCCGGGCTCTTTCAAAGCCCCGGCACGATTGTCGACATAGACCGAGCTGCGCGACAGTGCCGTGGCATCCGTCTCATGCATCTCGGGCGTGAAGGCCCCGACCAGATCAAGATGCGCACCGGGCTTCAGCCAGTCACCGCGCACCAGCGGGTCGCGCGACAGCGTGGCGCAGGAAATCGTATCGGCGGCACGTACGGCGGCTTCCAGATCATCGACGACGACCACGCCGAGATCGCGCAGATCCGCCGCGGTCTGTTCGGCGCGGGCGCGGTTGCGGTTCCAGATTTCGATGCGGGTATAGTTCCGCACGGTGCAATGCGCGCGGATCAGATGCGGCGCCAGAGAGCCTGCGCCGACCATGAGCAGATGCCGCGCCTCCTGACGCACCAGATAGCTGGCGGCGAGCGCCGAGGCGCAGCCGGTCCGGCGCAAGGTGACGGCCTCGCCATCGATGACGGCCTTGGGAAAACCGGTGCGTGCATCGAGCAAAAGATACGTGGCCGCCACCGAACCATGGCCAAGTTTCGCATTGTCGGGGAACACGCTGACCGTCTTGATGCCGATATGGCGGCCCGGCTGCCAGGCCGGCATCAGCAGCAATGTGCCGCCGGCGCCGCCGTCAACAGCGTCAATGTGAAACCGGCTGCGCAGCGGCACCTCGCCGCCCGCGCGGAAGGCCTCACGCAGGTGAGGGATCAGCCTGTCATACGGCAGGGCCGCATGAACGGCAGCGGCATCGATCGAACGCATCTGGACAGCCTGTGATCAGACGAGAGGGGACGGCGGCGGCAATTGCGCGCTATCCGTGGCGGCGGGCTTGGCGGTTTGCAGCGCCTGTCGCGCCTGTCGCTGCTTTTCCGCTTCGGCTTTGCGGCGCGCCGACGACCAGGCATTCAGCCGGCCGATCACGACACCAAAGATGAGCCCGACGAAAAAGACAGCGAAGACGAGCAGATAGAGCGGCAGTTCGATGACGAACGGCAGCGGATCGACGCTGACCGTCACTGCGTCCTTATTGGCGACGGCAAAGACGATCAGGATGAGAAGAAGCAGGGCGCCGATGAAAACGCGCAGAAAGCGCATGCGGCACCTCCAGGAAAAAACTATTCAGCGTCGACGGTTTGCTTGCCCGACAGATTGAGCTTCTGGCGCAACTCTTTGCCGGTCTTGAAGAAGGGCACGAATTTCTCCTGCACTTCCACAGCCGTGCCGGTGCGCGGATTACGACCGGTGCGTGCGGGCCGCCGCTTGACCGAAAAGGCTCCGAAACCGCGCAATTCGACACGGTCGCCGCGCGACAGCGCATTGGCGATCTCGTCGAAGATCGTGCCGACGATGCGCTCGATATCACGCTGCGTCAGATGCTGGTTACGTTCGGCAAGACGATTGATGAGTTCGGACTTGATCATCGGTTTTCCCTGCGCAGCGGCCGCGGGCCCCTCGTTCTTTAGTCAGGGTGCCAAAGGGAAACCAGTCCGTCAAGCCTAAGCCGTTCGGAGATAAGGCTTTTTCCTAGGATGGCGTCGAAGGCCCGGCTGCCGAGCCCGTCCAGCATGCCGGCCGGCGGCTCCGGCGGGATGTCGCGCAGGGGCAGGTCGGCCGGAATCTGGTGGGTCCGGGCCAGCCAGGCGCGGGCCTCGGCCACCCCGCCCAGGCCATCGATCAGCTTGTTCTGCAGGGCCACCCGGCCGGAATAGACCCGGCCATCGGCCAGCCTGGCCACCTCGTCGCGGGGCAGGTCGCGTCTGTCGGCCACCAGGTCGACGAACCAGGCATGGGTCTCGTTGACCATGGACTGGATCTGGGCGCGGCCGGCCGGGCTCATCGGCCGGGTCGGGTTGGGCTCGGCTTTCAGCGCGCCCGAGGTGATGGTTTCGGCGCTGACGCCGACCTTTTCCATCAGCTTGGAGAATTCGGCGGTCTGGAACAGCACGCCGATCGAGCCGGTCAGCGAGGTTTCGCGCGCCAGCACATGATCGCCGGCAATCGCCACCATATAACCCGCAGAGGCGCCCAGCGTGCCGATCACCGAGACGACCGGCTTCTGCTCGGCGAGCCGGCGGATCGCCTGGAACAGCGCCTCGCCGCCATAGGTGCTGCCGCCCGGGCTGTTGATATGCAGGATCACCGCATGGATGCGGTCGTCCTCGCCGGCCTCTTTCAGCTTTTCCAGCCACCAGTCGTTTTCGGCGATCACGCCACTGATCTCGAGCCGGGCGACATGGACCTGGCGCTGCGCCAGCAGATTGCCGGGATCGAGGCGCCAGAGGCCGATCAGGGCCAGGACCAGCAGGGCCAGCACCGCGACGATGCGCCAGCGGGTGGCACGGCGGGCAAGGGTACGGCGTTCAAGCCAGGCGTCGGTATCGGATGACATGGGCTAAACTTAAGTACCGATAGGGTTTTTGCCAAGGGGCCAACTACAGGGGCCGGGACAGAAGCGGACCGGCCGCGCTATGGTTCCGCCATGCTTCGGCTTCTGTCCCTTCTTCTTCTCCTGCTTCCCCTCCCGGCTCTGTCACAAATTGGCGGCGTCGCGCCCAGCTATACCGAACGGGCGCTCTCGGCCACGCCGCTGGATCACGCCATCCGGCAGCGCCACTGGGTGCCCGGCCTGAACCAGGGCTATGTGCCGCAGGGCCTGACCTATACCCGTGGCACGCTATTCGTCGGCACTTACCTGAGCACCGAGCCGCAGACCAATCGCGGCCCGGCGAAGATTTTCGCAGTCGACCCCAAGAACGGCGCGGTGATCGGCGGCTTCGACCTGCCGGCCAGTATCGGCCATGCCGACGGACTGGCGGCGACGCCCGATGGCGGGCTGCTCTATCTCGCCGACAATGGCCGCGCGCTTTACGCCTTCGATCTTCCCAGATCGTTGCAGGCCGGCACGGCCATCGCCGTGGGCGAGCCGCGCAAACTGGACAAGGACCCCGCGCTGGGCAGCAATTTCCTGAGTTTCGACGGCAGGCTGTTGTGGTTCGGCCGCTACAGCCGCGACGATGCGTCAGCGCGGCTGATCGCCGCCGATCCCGCCACGCTGTTCGGCGGCAGCACGCAGCCCTTCCGTGCCGCCGAGGCGGTGCGGAGTCTGACGCTGCCCTTCCATGCCCAGGGCGCGACTTTCGATGCGCAGGGCAATCTGTGGCTCAGCGCCAGCAACGGCCGCATGGGCAGGCTCTATCGCATCGACACGCAGACCGGCGCGGTGCTGGCGCAGCATGAGGCGATGGCGGGACTGGAAGACCTAGCGCGCGGCGAAAACGGCCTGCTGTGGGGATCGGGCGAAGCGGGATCGCAGCGCTGGAACAGCTGGGCGACATTTTATCCGCTGCTGTTTTCCTTCGACCCCGCCGCGCTGCGCTAGATCGGCCTGCATCAGATCGGATCGAGCAGGCCGCGCAATGTCGCCTGCAGCACGCCCTTCTCCAGCGCCTCGACGGCGATCTGGCGTTCGCGCGAGGGCGGCGGCTGATGGCCCTGGTCAGCCGCGCTGCTCCAGCTGATCGAACTGAGCACCATGGCGGCACGCGCGCTGCCCGGCTCGGCGGCAATGGGCAGCAGCAGATGGCGCACGCGACTGGCGCCCTCCTCGGGGAAGCGTCGCGTGTTGTCGACATAGAGTGGCTGGCCGCGCTGGATCACGCTGGAATAAATCTGCTCCAGATAACCGCGATACTCGCTGCCGTCCGGATAGAGATCGCGGCTGGTCTTGCCGGTGGTATCGCGGCGGAAGCGCTGCACCAGTTCGGTGCCGACCAGGCGGAAACGCACTTCGATATCGCTGCCGGAGGGCTCGACCAGCATGAGATGCGGCAGCAGCCGGCGCGGCATGTCGAGCGGATCGATGGCGGTGCGTGGTGGCAATGGATAACCGCCCCGCTTGGCAGACCAGTAGGCAGCCAGGTTGAGTAGGATGCGATCGTCGGCAAACGGCAAAGGAAGACCAGACACGGAACTCAAAATCTCAATGCCGACGAAACGAATCGGACTGCGGTAACATGATCCGACTGTCAGCTATTCTTCATTCCGATTCAATGAGTTACAACCAGTCCGCGTATCGGCGCACGATAAATATCGCTCCGTGACGGAAACACCGCCTGACTTCGTAAGAATCCGTCAGGATGTTTCGAGCAATTGCTTCAGCCGGGCCAGGGCGAGGCGGATGCGCGACTTCACGGTGCCGAGCGGCAAATTCTCGCGTTCGGCAATGTCGCGATGCGACAGATCGGAGAAAAACGCCAGCTGCAGCAGATGCAGTTGTTCCGCGGGCAGGGTCTGCAGCACCGCGCGCAGCTGTGCCTCATCCTGCAGGGCCATCATCTGGGTATCGGCCGCGGGCTCGGGATCGGGCACCAGCGCGGGATCGTTGGGATCGAGTTCAGGCCGTTTTTCGCGGCGCAGACGGTCGATCCGCTTGTTACGCAGGATGGTGAACAGCCAGGTGGAGACCGAGGCTTGCACCGGATCGTAGCTGGCGGCGCGGCGCCAGGCGCTGATCAGGCTTTCCTGCGTCAGCTCCTCGGCCACATCCTCGGCCACCCGCAACCGCAGCAGATAGGCTTTCAGGCGCGGGGCAAAATGCTCGTAAAGCGCGGCAAAAGCGGTCCGGTCCCCCGCTTCGGCCACGGCGCGCATCAACTCCGCCTGCTGCTCCCGATCCATCCGCCAATGGTGCTGAAAACCGGGATATAAAGCAAGATTACCAAAGGTTTACATATCAAATCGTAATGCCCGACACAGAGTGCAGTGCAAACGCCATGATCTCGCCATGAAATCGGGTGGAAATCGCGCATCGCCACAGCTATGTTCGCCGCCATGACCGACAACAAGGCCCATCGACCGGCAGCCTCGCTGCCCGCCTCGCTCCTCCTGTTGCCTGCGATTTCTCTCGGGCTCCTGCTGGGAGCCGTACCCACTGCTTTCGCCCAGGCGAAGAAGCCGGCTGCCCCTGCCACCGAAACCAAACGGATCGGCAAGTTCTCCGGCTGGGATGCCTATGAGCATACCGACAAGGGCGCCAAGCTCTGCTACCTGCATGCGCAGCCGCAGAAGAAAGAACCCGCCAGCGCCAAGCGCGGCGAGATCTACCTTCTGGTGACGCATAAGCCGAAGGAAAAGATCCGCAACGAGGTCAGCATCTATTTCGGCTACCCGCTGAAGGACGCCATCCCGGCACAGGCCGTGATCGGCCCGACCACCATCGAGATGTTCACCCACCAGGAAGCCGCCTGGGCCGCCGATGCCGCCACCGACCAGAAGCTGGTCGATGCGCTGCGCAAGGGCAAGACGCTGGTGGTGCGCGGCGAATCCGGTCGCGGCACCAAGACCACCGACACCTACGACCTCGACGGTTTCGGCCAGGCCTTGCAGGCCATCGACAAGGCCTGCGGGGTGGGAGCCACCTCGTGACCAGGTCTGTCGCTATTGTTGAAGACGTGCGCGTGGGCGACCGCGCCCTAGCGACTATTGGGCAACCGACCAGTGACGGCGCGCCCGTTGAACTGCTCGGCCTGACGCGCGCGGAAATCGCCGCCGCCCTGGTCGCCAGCGGCGAAGCCGAGAAATCGGCCAAGATGCGCGCCAACCAGCTGTGGCACTGGATCTACTATCGCGGCAGCCGCGACTTTGCCGAGATGACCACGCTGTCGAAGGAGCTGCGCGAGCGTCTGGCCACGCGGTTCAGCGTCGGCCGCCCGGTCGCCAGCAAGGATCTGCAGAGCACCGACGGCACCCGCAAATGGCTGCTGAGATTCGCCGACGGCGAAGAAGCCGAATGCGTGCATATCCCGGAAGAAGACCGCGGCGCATTGTGTGTTTCCAGCCAGGTCGGCTGCACGCTGACCTGTAAATTCTGCCATACCGGCACGATGAAGCTGGTGCGCAACCTGAATGCCGCCGAGATCGTCGGCCAGGTGATGCTGGCGCGCGACCATCTGAATGAATGGCCCTCGCCGCCGGACGGCCGCATGCTGTCCAACATCGTGATGATGGGCATGGGCGAGCCGCTGTACAATTTCGACCAGGTCGCGAAAGCCCTGAAGATCGTGATGGACAATGAGGGCATCGCCATCTCGAAGCGCCGCATCACGCTGAGCACCGCCGGCGTCGTGCCGATGATCGAGCGCTGCGGCACTGAGCTGGGCGTCAATCTGGCGATCAGCCTGCATGCCGTGCGCGACGATATCCGCGACGTGATCGTGCCGATCAACAAGAAATATCCGATCAAGGACCTGATGCAGGCCTGCGCCAATTATCCGGGCCTGAGCAACGCGCGCCGCATCACCTTTGAATATGTGATGCTGAAAGGCGTGAACGACACGCCGGCCGACGCCAAGGAGCTGGTGCGGCTGCTGAAGGGCGTGCCGGCCAAGGTGAACCTGATCCCGTTCAATGCCTGGCCGGGCGCGCCGTATGAATGTTCGAGCGACGAGGCGATCCGCAAATTCAGCGACATCGTGTTCAATGCCGGCTATTCCTCGCCGGTGCGCACGCCGCGCGGTCGCGACATCATGGCGGCCTGCGGCCAGCTGAAATCCGACAGCGTGAAACGCAGCAAGGCCGATATCCTGCGCGAGCAGGCGGCCAAGGAAGCTGCTGCTACCGCGGCTCCGGCGGCCTGACCGCATGCGTCGCGCTTTCCTTGCCGGTTTCTCCGTCTTTGTGATCGCCTCGGCAGCACAGGCGCAGATGCCCGGCCCCAATCTGGCGCCGTCGCCGGCCTTGCTGAACGAGACCCAGCAGCAGACGCCGCTGATCACCGCGCCGCAGCAGGCCATCGACGACCGCACCGCCTTCAACAGCAGCGAACGCTGGATCATCCCGACCTTCTACGTACGTGTGCGCGAAAAGCAGCGCCGCGCCGCCCGTAGCAAGAAATACGAACGCGCGCTGCCTGCCGGGATCGCCGCCGCGCCGGCCAAAGGCGACCTGCTGCCAGTGACGATACTGGCCTCACTCGATCGCCTGCCCGGCGTATTGCTGCGCGAACTGCCGCCGGCCCGTCCGAGCACCGACCGCATCATGGTCGGCAAGGATATCCTGATGGTGAACACATCGACCGGCGAAGTGCTCGATGTGCTGCCCAATATTCTTTATTAGCGCCTGAAGAAGCCGACCAGCTCGGCCAGTTCGGTCGACTGGTGCGCCAGCGCCTGCGCCGAAGCCGTGGTTTCCTCGACCAGCGCGGCATTCCGTTGCGTCGCTTCATCCATCTGCGTCACCGCCACATTGACCTGCTCCAGTCCGGTCGCCTGTTCGCGGCTGGCGGCGGCGATTTCGGCGATGATATCCGACACGCCCTGGATCGCCGCATTCACTTCGGTGAGTGAAGTCCCCGCCTGTTCCACCAGACCGGCGCCGCTGCGCACATGGCCATTCGAGGCCTCGATCAGGGTCTTGATCTCCTTGGCGGCATTGGCCGAGCGCTGCGCCAGCGCGCGCACCTCATGCGCCACCACCGCGAAGCCCTTGCCGGCATCGCCGGCGCGCGCGGCTTCGACGCTTGCGTTGAGAGCAAGAAGGTTGGTCTGGAAGGCGATCTCGTTCATCACCGCGATGATGTCGCCGATCTTGGCCGCGCTCTGCTCGATCTGGCGCATGGCGGCGATCACGCCCTGCACGACGTCGCCGCTGATCGCCGCCTTGTCGCGCACATTGTGGCTGAGGGAATCCGCCCGCGTGGCATTGTCGGCATTCTGCTTCACGGTGGCGGTGATCTGCTGCATCGTCGCCGCCGTCTCTTCCAGCGCCGCGGCCTGGCTCTCGCTGCGCTGCGCGAGGTCCAGGCTGCCGGCGGAAATCTCGGCAGACGCCGTCTTCACCGCCACGGCGCTTTCGGCCAGACGGCCAGAGAAATCGCCGATCAGCCCGGCCATCGCATTGGTGCTGTCCTTCAGCTGCGCGAACAGTCCGGCATAGTCGCCTTTCACCTGGTGGCTGAGATCGCCGGTGCCGAGCGCCGCCGTCACCTGCGCCATTTCCTCCATCATCCGTTGCAGCAATCCGGCGAAGCGGTTGAGCTGCTGGCTGAGTTCGAGGAAGAAGCCGCTCTTGCCCTCCTGCGACAGCCGGCTGGTGAGATCGCCAGCGAGCAGCCGGTTCACCAGATCGGTGACTTCGGCCGCCGAGACGCGCTCACGCGCTTCGGCCTCGGCGCGTTTCAGCTGTTCGCCATCGCGCAGCACCTGGCGGTCGCGCGAGGCTTTGCGCCGCGCCGTCATGCCCTGCTGCCAGTTGCGCCAGTCGCGCCGCAATTGCGCCAGCCGCCCACCGCCACCGGCCAGCAGCCCGACTGCGCCGATCACCGGCAGGCCGAGCAGCAGGCAGAAGCCGAAAGCGCCGGCCATCGGATCGGGTTTTTGCGCCAGCAAAGCCGCGCAGCTGGCGCGCAGGTCTTCCGCCACACGGTCGCGCACGCGCACGATCTGGTCGATACGCTGGGTGGTGACCTGAAACCAATGCGCCGCGGCAATGCCGCCGGTGGAATTCCCATGGGCATAGCCGTCGTAGATCGCGGCGCGCAGCTTTGTCACTTCGGCAAAGGCCGGGCCGGCATTCACTTCGTCAAAGATCGCGATCTGGTCCTTGCCGGCATGCGACTTGAACACCGCGAAATCGGCCTCCTGCAGGAAGCCGAGACTCATGAAACGCTGGAACACCGCCAGCTCGAATTTTCCCGAGGCCAGCGCCGCCGACCCGGTGGCGCGCTCCTGCGCTGATTTTTCCAGGCCCTCAAGCAGCGCGAGATAGGCATCCAGCCCGCGCGCCAGCGCCATATTCTGCAGCAGATAACCCAGGCTGCGCACGCTCTCCAGCGCCTGGCGGATCGGCGTTGTCCAGTTGGCGAAGGATTGCTGCGTGCTGACCTCCAGCCGGTCGATGGCCTCGCGCAGGCTGCGGGCGGAATCGAGCGTCTGGCTCAGCGTGGTGCCGGCCGCGACCAGATCGCGCAGACGAACAGTGTCGTTGCAATCCTGCAGGGCCGCGCGTAACGCCAGTACCTTTTCATCCAGGCTGGCGCGTGCGGCTTTCAGCTGCTCGCGGAATTCCCTGCCACCGCTGCCGAGATACAATGCGCTGGAGCCGCGTTCGCGCTGTAGGTCATGGCACAGCGCACCGACGGCGACGGCCCAGGCGATGGCTTTTGCCGCCGCGGGTGCCTCGGCCGCAAGCTGACGGGAATCGAACATCTGGCTGGCGGCATAGCCGACGAAACCGAGCGCGGAGAGACTGCGCGACCTGCTGTTGCCATCACCCGACATACGCCACTCCTATCGCTTTTTGCGATGCTGACATTCTGTTCAAAATCGAAGCATGATCCGTGCCAAGAGCACGTTTTCGGGGCGCGCCCGACCTCTTCTGCATCGCCCGCGTGCAGAAGCGGCCATGAAAAAAGCGGCATGCCTGTAAGGCATCCCGCTTCTTTTTCAGACCGTGCCTTAAGCGGCGCGCAGACTAGTAGCGCTTGTATTCGAGATATTTGCCGGTCATCACGATCTTGACGCGATCGCCCTTCGGATCGGGCAGGCGCTCCATCGTCATGTTGAAATCGATCGCCGACATGATGCCGTCGCCGAATTCTTCGTGGATCAGTTCCTTCCAGGTGGTGCCATAGACCTGCACCAGCTCGTAGAAGCGATAGATGGTCGGATCGGTCGGCGGCACCTGCGGCAGCGAGCCGCGATAGGGAATCTCGCAGAGCAGCTTTTCTTCCATTTTGCCCAGACCGAGCAATTTGGCTGCTTTCGCGGCCTGGGCCGGCTCCAGCTTCATCTGGCCGAGCAGGGCGGCGGTGATCAGGATATGCGATTCTTTCGGGTCGATCTTCTTGGCAATCGCTTTCCAGGTCAGACCCTTCATGCGTTTGGCATCGCAGATTTTTTCGGTAACGGCTTCGCGCTTCACGGTGGTGTCTCCTGTTTTCTTTTGTGGCGAGGGTTATTCAGCGGCCACGCCGGTGGCGGTGGCTCTGATCTGGGGCGGACGCTTGGCATCCCAGTTGGGCGGCGGAACGAAATTCTTCGAACGCCGGACCAGGAAATCGAGCAGGTGGTTGCGCATCGGGTAATAATCCGCGAGCTGGTGCAGCGTCTCGCGCGTGCGCGTTTTGGGCAGCGTGTTGACCAGAATCTCGGCAATGCGGGCACCGGGACCGTTGGTCATCAGCACAATGCGGTCGGCCAGCAAAATCGCCTCATCCACGTCATGCGTGATCATGAAGACGGTCAGATTGGTGGTGGAGCGGATGCGCAGCACTTCGTCCTGCAGCGTGCCGCGCGTCAGCGCGTCGAGCGCCGAGAAAGGCTCGTCCATGAGAAGGGTCTTGGGCTCGATACTGAGCGCGCGCGCAATGCCGACGCGCTGCTTCATGCCACCTGACAGCTGCGACGGTTTCTTGTCTTCGGCGCCGGTCAGATTGACCATGGCGATATATTTGCGCGCATGTTCGGCGGCCTCGAACTTGCTCCATTTCGGCCAGCGCGACTGCACCGCGAACATCACGTTTTCCAGCACCGTCATCCACGGCATCAGGGCATGGCCCTGGAACACCACGGCGCGATCCAGGCTGGGGCCTTCGATGGCCTTGCCATCGAAGATAATCCCGCCTTCGGTGGCGTGATCCAGCCCGGCCATCACGTTCAGCACGGTAGTCTTGCCGCAGCCGGAATGGCCGATGACGCAGACGAATTCGCCCTTGTCGATGCCGAACCACAGGTCCTCGAACACCGCCTGGTCGTTGCCGGGAAACTGGCGCTTGAGCGCTTCGACCGAAATGAAATGCTGGCTCATGACGCTACTCGGTGAAGGTGACGAGGCGGGTGAGGAAACCGAGCAGCTGGTCGAGCAGCATGCCGATCACGCCGATGAACAGGATCGCGTTGATCACATTGGCAATGGAAAGATTGTTCCACTCGTTCCAGACGAAGTAGCCGATGCCGGTGCCGCCGACGAGCATCTCGGCGGCCACGATCACCAGCCAGGCAATCGAGATCGAGATGCGCATGCCGGTGAGAATGGTCGGCGCGGCGGCCGGCAGGATGACGCGGAAGATGGTGCGGAAAGTGCCGACCTCCAGCGTGCGGGAGACGTTGAGCCACTCTTTACGCACATTGGCCACCGCAAAGGCGGTATTCGTCAGCATCGGCCAGACCGAGCAGATGAAGATGACGAAGATCGACGAGATCGCGCTGTCCTTGATCGTGTAGAGCGCCAGCGGCATCCAGGCCAGCGGCGAGACCGGCCGCATCACCTGAATGAAGGGATCAAGCGCCTGACGGAATAGCGGCGACAGTCCGATCAGGAATCCGAGCGGCACGGCAACGATGACGGCGAGGCCGAAGCCGAGCGCGACACGGCCGATGGAATAGCCGAGCTGGATGCCGATACCCTGATCGTTCGGCCCCTTCACATAGAAGGGATCGGAGAGATGACCCCACAGAATTTTCGCCACATCCAGCGGCCCGGGCATGGCCGACTTGCCCTGCGTCGCCGTCAGGCCCATCAGCTTGGCATATTCCGGGTCCATGGCCTGGGTCTGACCCACGCCTGCGGTGGCGATATGCCAGGCCGCAAGCATGGTGATCAGGAGCGCCACCGAGACCACGGCGGCGCGCAGGCGGAACGACATCTTCATCACTGTGACTCCAGTCGATCCGCCCGATCAGACCCGCTTGATCTTGAACGAGTTGATATACTCGGCCGGCTTGGACGGATCGAAGGCCTTGCCCATCACCGAGAAGGTCTTGTACGGGCTCGATGGCGGCGTCAGGCCGACATCCTGCATCAGCTTCTGGGTGTCGGTGGCGAGGAAGACCTGCTCGGCAACCTTCTGGTAATCGACATCGCCCTTGAGCTGGCCCCAGCGCTTCATCTGCGTGAGAATCCAGATGCCGAAGCTCTGCCAGGGGAAGGGCGCGAAATCGATGCGATCCGGCACGCGCTTGATGTTGCCCAGGCCGTCGGCGTAGGTCCCGGTCAAAACCTGTTCCACCACCGTCACCGGCTGGTTCAGATAGGCGGCCGGCGCGATGGCTTCGGCAATCTGCTTGCGGTTCTCCGCCTTGGTCGCATAGGCCGTGGCTTCGATGATGGCGCGCAGCAGGGCGCGATAGGTATTGGGGTTGGTGGTGACGAATTCCTGGCTGGCGGCAAAGGCGCAGCAGGGATGGCCGTCCCAGATTTCCTTGGTCAGCAGATGGATGAAGCCGACGCCGTCATAGACCGCGCGCTGGTTGACCGGATCGGGCGCCAGGAAGCCGTCGATATTGTCGGCGCGCAGGTTGGCCACCATTTCCGGCGGCGGCACCGAGCGGATCTGCACATCGGTATCCGGGTCGATGCCATGTTCGGCCAGGTAATAGCGCAGCAGGTAATTGTGCATCGAATAATCGAACGGCACCGCGAGCTTGAAGCCCTTCCATGACTTCGGATCGCGCTTGTCCTTGTGCTTCATCGCCAGCGTGATCGCCTGGCCGTTGATGTTTTCCACCGCCGGCATCGTGTAGGGGATCGGGTTCGATCCGGTGCCGGTGGTGATCGCCAGCGGCATCGGCGACAGCATATGGGCCGCGTCGTATTCCTTGTTGATGGTCTTGTCGCGGATCACCGCCCAGCCGGCGGTCTTGATCACGTCGACATTCAGGCCGTGCTTGGTATAGAAGCCCATCGGATGCGCCATGATGATCGGCGTGGCGCAGGTGATGGCGATGAAGCCGACCTTGAGGTCCTTCTTTTCCAGCGGGCCTTTATCCTGGGCGAAGACTTCGCGGGCCGTCGCCAGCGGGAAGAACTGCTCGATGGCGGCCAGCAGCGTACCGGCGCCGATGGTGTGCAGCACGCGGCGGCGGGTCATGTCGTCGGGGATCAGGGCGCGGACCACCGCCTGGTCGACCGCATTGGTCAGGCGCTTTTCCTCATCCGCCGCCACCGCCAGCTGCTGGTCGCGCTGCAGCAGCGCCAGTTCGGCATTATGTTCGCCAAGGGTGCGATGGGCGCCGCAGGGGCAGGCCGACAGGTCGGCCTTGGTGTCGAACGGATTCTTGAACAGCGACATGGTCGGTATCCCCCTGAGATTGGCTTGCCTGCCTCAGAAAGGAGCAAGGACTGTGCCAGCCCTGCTGCAGTGCAGCGTTTCGCTGCCAGCCCCGCGTAAAACCGGCATTAATCAGGATACCGCCCGGAGCGGCTCATATTACGAAAATTCGTAGTATACGAAGCTTCGTAGTATGGATTACGATATTCCGTAATGAGTGCTGCAATCACCCTTTCCCCTCCGGCCGAAAGCGCAGACCCGGTTTTCGAGGGCGCGCCGCAGGCCATGCTGGTGATCGACCCGGCCAGCGACCGCGTGCTGGATGCCAATCCGGCCGCCTGCCGGCTGTTCGGCTATGACCGCGAGACGCTATGCGCCACGTCGGTGACCGCGCTGCATCCATCTCAAAGACCTGACCTGATCGTGTTCAGCCAGGCGGTGCTGCAGAAGGGCCGCTGGTGGACGCGCTCCCTCACGCCGCGTCATGCCACCGGGCGCGAGCTGAAGGTGGAATATGTCGGCGCGGCATTTGGCAGTGATGGCAAGCTGCTGCTGACCGCCACCGATCTGGAGGAACTGCGCCGGCGCAATGTCGATGCGGAAGCCGACTATTATGTGCGCGGCGGCCTGGCCGAATGGCAGCGCGTCGAGCGCTTCTTCCGCGACATCGAACGCGAGAACCAGCTGATCCTGTCTGCCGCCGGCGAAGGCATCTACGGCGTGAATGCGGAAGGCAAGACCACCTTCGTCAATCCCGCCGCCGAACGCATGCTGGGCTACACGGCCGAAGAACTCGTCGGCCAGGACATCCATTCGATGGTGCATCACAGCCATGCCGATGGCTCGCATTATCCCGGCCATGACTGCCCGATCTATGGCGCCTTCCGCGACGGCCATATCCACACCGTCGGCGACGAGGTGTTCTGGCGCAAGGATGGCACCTCCTTCTGGGTCGAATACACCTCGACACCGATCCGCGACCGTGGCGCCGTCGTCGGCGCCGTGGTGGTGTTCCGCGATGTCAGCCTGAAGCGCGAAGCTGACGAGAAGCTGCGCGCTGCCCTGGAAGAAGTGGAAAGCCTGCGGCAGAAGCTGGAGCTGGAAAACGCGTATTTACAGGAGGAAATCCGCGCTGAGAGCAATCATCGCGGCATCATCGGCACCAGTGCGGCAATCCAGAGCGTGCTGCGCCAGGTGGAACTCGTCGCGCCGACCGATGCCACCGTGCTGGTGACGGGCGAGAGCGGCACTGGCAAGGAACTGATCGCACGCGCCATTCACGAGGCCAGCAAACGCCTCGACCGGCCACTGATCCGCGTCAACTGCGCCGCCATCCCGCGCGAGCTGTTCGAGAGCGAATTCTTCGGCCATGTGAAGGGCGCTTTCACCGGCGCCCTGAGAGATCGCATCGGGCGTTTCGAACTGGCCGATGGCGGCACGCTGTTCCTCGATGAAGTCGGTGAAATCCCGCTCGAACTGCAGGGCAAACTGCTGCGCGTGCTGCAGGAAGGCCAGTTCGAGCGCGTCGGCGAGGAACGCACGCGGCATGTCGATGTGCGCGTGATCGCCGCCACCAACCGCGACCTGAAATCGGAAGTCAGAAAAGGCCGCTTCCGCGAGGACCTCTATTTCCGCCTCAATGTGGTGCCGATCGAATCGGTGCCGCTGCGCGAACGCCGTGCCGATATCCCGCTGCTGGCGGCGCATTTCCTGCGCGGCACCGGCCGCAAGCTGAAGACCGAAGGCCTGCGGCTCAGCGAAGGCGACATGCGGCGGCTGGCGGGCTACGACTGGCCGGGCAATGTGCGCGAACTGGAAAACATGATCGAGCGCGCCGCGATTCTGGCGCGCGATGGCCGCCTGCGAATCGAACTGCCCGACAGCGCGCACCGCCCGGCAGCGGTCGCCGTGGAAAACACCGCCGCGCCGTCTCTGCTGACCGATGCCGACCGCCGCGACCGCGACCGCGCCAATATCACCGCCGCCCTGCAAAGCTGTGGCGGGCGGATTTTCGGTCCGAATGGCGCCGCCGCCCTGCTGGGCGTGAAACCGACCACGCTGGCCTCGCGGATCAAGGTGCTGGGCATCGACAAGGGCAGTCTTGCCGAAACCGCGGGCAACTAGCCCGAAATCTGGGCAATGGACAGCCGGCCCTGCCCGCATGGACGGCTAAAGCCTTCAGACATCTTGCAGATTTACGACGCCAATTGGTGACTGGAGACACAGCGCGGGACGCCGCGATCTGGCCGTAATTGCCCGTCATGAATAATCCGCTCACCTCCAGGGCACTGCCGCCCTATCTGGACGTTGAGCTGTCTCAAAAGGTACCTGCCGCCCCATGCGTTTCGCCGCCGTTGTCATAGCCGCCCTGTTGGCCTGCGCCGCAGTCTTTCCTGCATCGCAGGCCCACGCGCAGGCAACGGGCAAGCCGGCGGATGACCAGTTGAAGCTGACCATTGGCGGCGGCGCGATCTATGCGCCGACCTATCTGGGCTCCGACAATTACGAGGCCGATCCGATCCCGCTGTTCGACCTGCGCTATGCCGACCGTGCCTTCCTCTCCACCCGCGACGGCCTCGGGCTCAACCTCGCGCCGTCGGGCGCGAACTGGCGCGCCGGTCCCGTGGTGAAATACCGCGCCGCGCGCGACCAGGATGACGACAGCGCCCTGCGCGGCATGGGCGATGTCGATGCGGCCGGCGAGGCCGGCGGCTATGTGCATTACGACCTGCGGCCCTTCACCATGGGGGCGGAAATCCGCCAGGGCTTCGGCGGCCATGAGGGTGTGATCGGCGATGTGTTTGCCAACTGGAGCACCAAGCTGAGCGACAGCCTGATGCTGACCATCGGGCCCAAGGCCACCCTGGCGAGCCGCGATTTCACCGAGACCTATTTCGGCGTCACGCCCGGACAGGCGGCGCGCAGCGGCTATCGCGCATATTCACCGGATGGACCCTTCATGTCCTACGGTCTGGGCGCGTCGCTCAGATACAAGGTGAACGACTATCTCTCGCTCGGCGGCTTTGCCGGCATCGACCGCATCGTCGGCGATGCCGCCGACAGCCCGCTGGTCGACCAGGCCGGCTCACCGACGCAGGCCAGGCTGGGTCTGACGCTCGGGATTGATTGGTAGAAGCTAAAAGCCACTAACCAAACTGTCATGGCCGGACTTGTTCCGGCCATCCACGTCTTGTCGCCCTCGAAAGTAAGGCGTGGATGCCCGGGTCAAGCCCGGGCATGACAATGAATGGGGAAGACGTGTCAGTGCCCGTCGCCCAGTTCCACATCCACCAGGTTGACCCAGTAGGCCGCACCGGTGGTCAGGATCTGGTCGTTGAAGTCATAATGCGGCGTATGCACGTAATGGCAGGAGCCATCGCTGATGCTGCCACCATTGCCGATCAGGATATAGGCGCCGGGCTTCTTCTCCAGCATGAAGGCGAAGTCTTCCGCACCGGTCAGCGGCTCGACATCGCCATCGATCTTCGCCTCGCCCACCGTGAGCGCGGCAGCCTTGAGCGCCAGCGCGGTCTGCTCCGGCGCATTGCGCAGCGGCGGATAGCGCCGCAGATAGTGATACTCCGCCGTGCCGCCATGGGCGGATGCAATGCCTTGGGCAATTTCACCGAGGCGACGTTCCAGCAGGTCGCGATCTTCGGGCGTGTAGCTGCGCGCCGTGCCGCGAATGGTGACTTCCGACGGGATCACATTGGGCGAGCCATACGAGCCCGCCGCGATATGCCCGACGCTGACCACGGCTGCATGCTGCGGATTCACGTTGCGGCCGATGATGCTCTGCGCCGCCGTGATGAAGGCCGCCGACGGCATGGTCGGATCGGTGCCCATATGCGGCATCGCGCCATGGCCGCCGGTGCCGCGGAACACGGCGGTCCAGGTATCAGACGCCGCCATCATGGCGCCGGGCCGGATGGCGAATTCGCCGGTCTTCAGCCCCGGCATGTTGTGCATGCCGTAGACCGCATCGCAGGGAAACATCTCGAACAGGCCCTGCTCGATCATCACGCGCGCGCCACCCTCGCCCTCTTCGGCGGGCTGGAAGATGAAATGCAGCGTGCCGGCAAAATCGCGATGTTTGGCCAGATGCTTGGCCGCGCCCAGCAGCATGGCGGTATGGCCGTCATGACCGCAGGCATGCATCTTGCCGTCATGCACCGACTTATGCGCAAAGGTGTTCTTTTCCTGCAGGTTCAGCGCATCCATATCGGCGCGCAGCGCGATGCTGCGCTGGCCGGGCCGGCTGCCCTTCAAGGTGCCAACCACGCCGGTTTTTCCCAGGCCGCGATGGATCGGGATGCCCCATTCGGTCAGCTTGGCCGCCACCACATCGGCGGTGCGCACTTCCTCGAAAGCGGTCTCGGGATGCTGGTGGATGTCGCGGCGGATCGCGGTCAGTTCGTCGCGATGGGCCTGCATATCCTTCAGGATGTCTTTGGTCATGGGATACTCATCTGTGCGGGGGCTCTTTGCCCTAGCACAGCACTGCCGGCCTACCTTGGCAAGGCCTGCCGCTTATTGGTCCGGCTGGTCCGGCTTGCCGCACCCTGTTCCAGCAGCCTGCGGTCGCGGGCAAACAGCGTCACCAGGAAATCCATCGCCGCCCGCACGCGCGGCGCGCGGCGCAGATCCGGATGCACCAGCAGCCAGATTTCGCGATCCGGCGCCTCCGTCTCGGTGACCACGCGGCGCAGCTGCGGGTCCGTCGTGCCGACGAAATGCGGCAGTACGGCAACGCCCAGATCGGCGCAGGTGGCGTGATACATCGTGGCCATGTCACCGCAGAGGAAAACGATCGGCCGGCCGCGCAACTGCTGTTCCAGCCAGCGCTGCTGGCTGATCGTGCCCATCGGCTCGTCATAGCCGATGAAACCGTAATCCTTCGGCTTCGTCGCGGCGAGATAACGCGGGCTGGCATAGAGTCCGAAACCGACGGCGCCAAGACGCCGCGCGATCAGGCCGCTTTCGCTCGGCTTGGTCAGCCGCAGGGCGATATCGGCCTCGCGGCGGGCGAGATCGACCACGCGGTTGTTGCCCGACAGCGCGATCCGGATATCAGGATGCAGTTTGCGGAATTCCGCCAGACGCGGCGCCAGGAACAGGCTGGCCAGCATCGGCGAGGTGCTGATCCGCACATTGCCCTGCATGGCCGGCCGGCCGCTGGCCTGTCGCTGCAGCGCCAGCGCCTCGGTTTCCATCCGCTCCGCGGTGCCGAGCAGCGCCTCGCCTTCCTCGGTCAGCACATAGCCGCGCGCCAGCCGGTCGAACAGCCGCAGGTCGAGGCGTTTCTCCAGCGCAGCCACCCGCCGCGCCACCGTGGAATGATCCACCTTCAGGCGACGCGCTGCGGCCGACAGCGAGCCCTCGCGCGCCAATTCGAGAAACAGCCGGATATCGTCCCAGTCTGTCATTTGAAGCCAGTCTGCCATTTGAAGAAGGTGGCCGTCATGGTGTCTGTGCATTTCTGCGGAGGCTCTGGGCATTTTTACCATCTCCCTGGCCTCGCTGCCGAGCGTAATCTGGAGCGCACCAAAACCGGATTGCTGCGATACATTCCAGCACTGGACTTGGCCCTGCCCGCAGACCATCATCCGCCCGATTTACGTCCGCCCCAGAATGACAAAGAGCCCGTTATGGCCACCGACACCGCCTCCTCCGCCCGTCCGCCGTTCCATCACCCCTCGCTCAGCCAGTGGCAGAGCGTCTCGATCCTGACCGGCGCCGCCGTGATGCTGTCGCTCGCCATGGGCATGCGGCAGAGCCTCGGCCTGTTCATGCAGCCGATCACGAAAGACATCGGGATTTCCGCGGCCGATTTCGCCTTCGCGCTGGCGATCCAGAATATCGTCTGGGGCATTTCGCAGCCGTTTGCCGGCGCGCTGGTCGACAAATACGGCACGCGCGTGATCACCCTGCTCGGCGGCCTGCTCTATGCAGCCGCGCTGATCCTCACCGCCTTCGCCACCAACGCCTGGATGGTAACGCTGGGCTCCGGCGTCATGATCGGTATCGCACTGTCCTGCACCACATCGGGCATCGCCGCCAAGATCGCCGCGAAAGTCGTGCGGGCCGAACGCCGCAGCCTGGCCTTCGGCCTGGTCTCGGCCGCCGGCTCGATTGGCACCTTCTTCTGCGCGCCGCTGGCGCAGGGCGTGATCCAGGCGAGCGGCTGGCAGATGGCAATGTTCGTCTTCGTAGCTTTAGCTGCCGCGATGCTGCCCGCCGCGCTGATCGGTGGCCGCGCCGACAAGGTGCCGGTCGCGGCACTGCCCGGCGCCGCCGAAACCATGCGCAGCACGCTGGGTGAGGCGGCCAACCATGGCGGCTATATCGTGATGGCCGCCGCCTTCTTCGTCTGCGGGCTGCAACTGGTCTTCCTCACCACGCATCTGCCCACCTTCCTGGCCGATTGCGGCGCCGACCCGATGCTGAGCGCGCAGGCGCTCGCCGTGATCGGCGCCTTCAACGTGTTCGGCAGCTGGCTGTTCGGCTGGCTCGGCGACCGCTACCACAAGCCGATGCTGCTCGGCCTGATCTACATCCTGCGCTCGGTTGCCATCGCGCTGTATTTCATGCTGCCGGTCACGCAGTTCAGCACGCTGGTCTTCGCCGCCATCATGGGCACGCTGTGGCTCGGCGTGATTCCGCTGGTGAATGGCCTGGTGGCGCAGATTTTCGGCATCCGCTATCTCGCCACGCTGACCGGCATCGCCTTCTTCAGCCACCAGGTCGGCAGCTTCCTCGGCGCCTGGGCCGGCGGCGTGATCTATGACCAGCTCGGCTCGTATACGCTGGCCTGGCAGCTGGCCGCCGGCATCGGTGCCGCCGCCGGGGTGATGCAGCTATTCATGAACACGCGGCCGACCGAGCGTGTGCTGGCGGCGCAGCGTGCGGCCACGGCAGCCGCGGAATAACGGGCGTGCATCCGTAACAGGGATGACATAAACTCGGCCTAAGACTGGCGGCGATCCAGACCGCGCCCCTATCGCTGGGCATCATGACCCCTGTGCTGCAACCCGACCAGACCGCGCCAGTGCGGCAAACCGATCTGCCCGCCCTGTTCGAGGCCGTCTGTCGCCAGGCGGTGCGCGAAACCGACTCAACCCGCGCCAGCATCTGGTATTTCGAGTCCGATGGCAGCCTGACCTGCCAGTGCCTGTTCGACAGTCGCGACGGCACGGTGAGCGCGGGCGTGACGCTGCCGCATGCCATGTATGCCCCGTATCTGGATGCCATCCGCACCAATGGCATCGTGATGGCGCCCCATGCACGGCAGCATCCAGCCACCGCATGTTTCAACGACGTCTATTTCCCGGCGAACGACATTCACGCCCTGCTCGATTTCCTGGTCACCGACCGCGACGGCCAGCCGGCGGCGGTGCTGTGCTGCGAGCAATGCGGATCGCCGCGCAACTGGTCGCCGGCCGATGTCGCGGCGTTGCAGACGCTGGCGCTGCGGCTGTCGGACACTTTCCGCTACGATGCCGGCACGCCGGCGCAGCGCGCGCTGTTCAAGCCTGACCTGCCCTTCGCCGATGAACCGCTGCTGATGGAAGCCGCCATCTACTGGTCGGCCAAGCGCAGTTCGCGGCAGATGCCGCTGCGCAGCGATCTTTCGCCCATCGACATGCCGCGTCGGCTGTTGCCCAATCTGATGATTGCCGAGTTCAGCGGCGAGCCTGCCATCATACGGTACCGGCTGATGGGAACGGCGATGGTGGAGGCCTTCGGCGAAGATTTCACCGGCAGAACCACGGCCGATATCTCGGCAGGAGAATACCTGGCTTACATTGAAGGCTTATACCACAGCGTGCGCGACACGCGTGCGCCGGTCTATTCGGAGAGCACGTTTCGCTGGGATACGGGCGGCTGGCGTCACACGCGGCGCCTGATGCTGCCGCTGGCACTCGACGAGACCGATACGGTGCGGCAGATCCTGGTCGCGCAGGTCTGGCCACGCATCGCCGATATTGCCGGTGCCGGCATGCCGACGCCGCAAGGTTCGCCGATCCTGGCTGATCGCATCGACCAGGGCATCTCGCAACGCCTGACCCTGCCACAGCTCGGCGTCAAAGGCTGACGTGCGGCTGCCGCGATCCGGCGACAGCCGCAACAGGCAGCGTCAGCGGCCGAAATAAGCCTTCACGGTCTCGTCGGCCACCTTCTGCAGATGCGCGGCCGTGTCGGCACCCAGTCCGGCATCGTATTTCATGCCAGTCGCCGGCTTGCCGAACAGCGCGCCGTAGGTGACCGCCGTGGCGAGATATGTGCCGGCCAGGCTGGGATGCCGCTTGTCGGCGACATAGAGATTGAGGTCGGGCTTTGCCTTGATCGAATTGGCAAAGGCCAGCCCGGCCGGAATCACCAGCGCCTTGTTGTCGTTCCCCGCCTTGGTATAGGCCTCGGCCAGCTGCTCGGTCATCTCCGGCTTGTCCTGATAGGCCCAGGACATGAAGAAGACCGGCTGCGCGCCATGCTTGCGCACAGTGTCGCTGTGCTTCTTGGTATATTCGGTGAAGGCCTTGCTCAGCGTCGGATTCACCGGGCACTGGCTGCAATCCATCATCACGGCCACTTCGAACAGTTTCTGGCCGGGCGGATTCATCACCACTTCGTTGTCACCGACGAAGGAGTATTTGCCGATGCCGTTCGGCGCGAAATAGGCCTCGACATTATGCCAGTCCAACCCTGAGCCGCTGATCGTCACCGAGGTGTTGCGGTATTTGTGGCCCTTCATGCCTTCGCTGACGAAGCGGGTGACATGGCCGTGCATGCTGTTGTTGTAGTAGAAGAAGCTGTTACCGATGAAGATCACCGAGGCCGGCGCCGCACCGCCGAGGTCTTTGATCGCAGGCTTGGTCTGTGCCATGGCCATCGTCGCGGTGACAGACAGCGCAACGACGGTTGCAAGTCCCAGAATGGATTTCCGCAGGGACATGATTTCCTCCAGTTGTTATAAAGCCTCTCGGGCGCAGCGATGCTACTGCGCCCGGAGGTCTGGAGCAAATTGGTCCGGCGCCGAGCGACGGGTATACAGCCGTGCCAGCGTGAGCGCGGTGGTAATGAAGGCGCCGCTGACCAGGCCGATCCACAACCCGGTGACACCGAGTCCATTCACCTCGCAAAGCCAGATGCCGAGCGGCGCACCGATGCCCCAATAGGCCATCAGCTTGAAGATCATTGGCAGGCGGGTGTCTTTTTGCCCGCGCAGCAGGCCCAGTCCTGCAAGGCCCGGATAGCCGACAAACTGCAGGAGTCCGAGCAACACCAGCAGCACGATGGCAACCTGGATCGCCGCCAGACCGGCCGGACTGGCATCGAAGAACCACACCGCCAGCGGTTCGGCGCCGAAGCTGAGCAGTACGAGCAGCAGCGTGCCGCCGACCAGCGACAGCCACAGACTGGCGCGCAGCACGGCACGGGTATCGCCGGTCACCTGCAGTTCGGCGGCGCGCGCCATCCGCACCATCGCGGCCTGCTGCAACGCGAAGGAGGCCGCATAGGCGATACCCGCCATGCGCAGGGTCAGGGTATGCGCCGCCACATCGGCAGCACTCAGCGTGGCCGCGTAGAGCGTGACGGCCAGATAAATGCCGGTTTCAGTGGCGGCCGTGACGCCGATCGGCAGGCCAACGCGTAGCACGGCCAGCAGTCCATGCCAGTCGAAGACGGCGGCAGGCACAGCGACGACCTTACGACGCGCCATGACCAGCAGGGCAATCAGCGTGCCGAGCGCGACCAGTAAAGTGGCCAGGCCGGAGCCCATCGGACCAAAAGCGGGAATCGGCCCCAGGCCCTGCATCAGCACCAGATTGCCGAGCGCATTGAGCGGCAGCATCGCCAGCGTGACCTTCAGGAAGGCATGCGGATTTTCCGCCGCCGTCAGCAGCGTGCGATAGAGCGTGACGCCCAGCATGGGAATCAACGTCAACGCCATCACCTGCGTGAAGCTCTCGCCCAGCGCCAGCAATCCGGCATCGAGACCGAACAGCTTGAGCCACTGCGGCGCAAACCAGATCAGCGGCACGGCCGGCAGCGCCAGAAGCACGGCCATCGCCCAGCCGATACGCTGTAGCCGCGCACGATCCGCCGCATCCCCGCGCGCCACGGCGGCAGCATAAAAGGGCGCCACGCCGCCCAGCGTGCCGGCGCAGATATAGAAGATGATCGAGTAAAGATCGCTGCCGACCGACACAGCCGCCAGCGCCTCCGCACCGAACATCAGCGACACCATCATCGTGTCGGTGATGCTCATGCCCATATTGACCAGCGCAATCAGCATGATCGGCCAGCCGAGCCGCAGCAGCGCGCCGCTTTCGCGCAGCATGGGCCCGTGTGTGGTGACTGGGGGCGCAGCAGCCATGAATTCAGTTCGTGCCATCGACATGATGTATCCGTTCTTTTACGACAGGCGTCGCTCGACATGGCGCCACAGCACCGTCGCGCCATATTGCGCGGCAACCGGATCGATCCCCGCATCCCGCATGGTGCGATGATCGATCCGGCCCAGCATGCGCCGCGAGTGACTTCGGCGATGCCAGATGCGGAAAGCTTCTGCCGCCCGCATCCACCAGCGGGTCCCGCGATCCCCGGCCCTGCGGCCGAGGATCGCGCGGACGATGGCGGGTGCGCTCAACGCCGTGCTTCGAGGATCAGGTTGAACGGCGTCTCGGTGGCGCGGCGGAACTGTGTGAAACCGCTGGCTTTCGCGATCTCCGCCAGCCGGGTCTGCCCGGCCTGCGCGCCCAGCACATGGGTGCCGTTTTCCGAAATCGCATGGGCGCAGCACAACATGGTGGAGCCGGCATAATACAGGCGGCCGACCGGGTTGAAGTTGTCTTCCGGCCTGTCATGGGCGAAGGGCTCGACCAGCATCACGCTGCCATCCGGCGCGAGACTTTTGTGGGCATGACGCAGCGCCGCTTCGGGAAAGCCCATATCATGCAGAGCGTCGAAGAAGCAGATCAGGTCATAGCCGCCGTCCGGCGCGGGATACTCGCCGGCCTGGACCACTTCAAACGTGACGCGGTCGGCGACGCCTTCGCGCTGCGCCACTTCACGCGCTTCCGCAATCGAGCCGGCATGGGTGTCGAAGCCCCAGAAGCGCGAGTTGGGGAAAGCTTTCGCCATCAGCACGGTGGAATGACCATGGCCGCAGCCGATATCGGCCACCTTGGCGCCCGTTTCCATCTTGGGCACGACACCCTCCAGCGCCGGCAGCCAGTCCGGCACCAGGCTTGCGGCATAGCCGTTGCGGAAGAATGCCGCCACGCCGCAATAGAGCCGCTCGTGATGGTCGCCCCAGGCAATGCCCTTGCCGGTGCGGAAGGCCTCGATGGTCTTGGCCTCGTCGAACCACATCGAGGCGGTGACTTCCCAGGCATTGGGGATGAAGACCGGGCTGGTATCGTCGGCCAGCAGCATCGCCTGTTCCGGCGTCAGTTCGTATTGCTGCGTCTCCGGGTGGTAGGCGATGTAGCCGCCGGCGGCATTGCAGTTCAGCCATTCGCGCACATAGCGCTCGGCGCAACCGGCGCGTTTGGCCAGGTCGGCCGGGAATATCGGGCCGCGGCCGGCCATTGCCTTGTAAAGGCCGAGCTTGTTGCCGACGCTGATCATCACGCCGCCATTGGCGCCCGAAAGCTCGGACATCGCCATGCCGACCAGCGCCATCAGCCGGTCCTGGTTGATATTGATTGCATTCATCGAATCACCTGAATGTTGCAGCCCGGGGGGAATGGGCGGCGGCACAATGGCGATTGTCAGGACCGGGCGTGAGAGCGTAACTTGTCAATATCGGTCCTGTTATGCCAATGAAGCGCCACATGACCCGCAAAACCATTCACGTCAGCTTGATCGCCCTGCCCGAGGCTTCCGCCTCGGTGCTGTTCGGCATGTACGATCTGCTGAATGCCTTTCCGCAGATGCAGGACATCATTCCCGGCCTGCCCGAAGTGACGCCGTTCCGGGTCGAGGTGGTCGGCGACTCTGCCGGCGAACTCACGGTGGCCGGCGGCACGCCGATCCGCGTGCATCGCAGTTGCCGCGACGTCACGCAGACCGACATCATCGTGGTGCCGGCGCTGGTGCTGCGCAGCTGGAAAACCGGGCGCTACCCTGAGCTGGTCGACTGGCTGGCGCAGCGCCATGCCGAAGGCGCCATGCTCTGCTCGGCCTGTTCCGGGGTTTTCCTGATTGCCGAGACCGGCCTGCTGGATGGCCGGCAGAGCACCATTCACTGGTCCTATGGCCCGCATTTCCAGCAGCTGTTCCCGAAGGTGCCGCTGCATCCCGCACAGACCCTGACCATTGCCGGCGATCGCCAGCAATTCGTCTCCTGCGGTGCGTCGATGTCCTGGCATGACCTCGCGCTGTATCTGGTGGCGCGCCATAGCGGCGAAGCGGCGGCGCATGCGGTGGCAAAATTCTTCGCCGTGCAATGGCATCGCGACGGGTTGCAGCCCTTCATCACCTTCGAGGGCCGGCGCGACCATGGCGATGCCGCGATCCTGGAGGCGCAGGGCTGGCTGGCGAAGAATTTCCCGGTCGCCGATCCGGTCGAGCAGCTGGTGCGCCTGTCCGGCCTGGCCGAACGCACCTTCAAGCGCCGCTTCACCAAGGCAACCGGCATTGCTCCGATGGCCTATGTGCAGCAGCTGCGCATCGAGGAGGCCAAGCGCCGGCTGGAAGGATCGCGCGATGCCATCGACGAGATCGGTTGGCAGGTCGGCTACGAAGACCCGGCCTTCTTCCGCCGGTTGTTCAAGCGCGTGACCGGCATCTCGCCCGGCAGTTACCGCAAGCAGTTCCAGATTCCGAATTACGCGATGACGCCGCTCGCCGCGGAATAGACGCAGGCCTTCCTCACTGTGCTATGGTTCGCCCCGAATCAGTCCAGGTCTTGGGGAGGAATCATCAATGTCTGCAGCGCATCTGTTTCCGTCGGCTGTCGCCGGCAGTCTGCCCAAGCCGGCCTGGCTGGCCGAGACGCATAAGCTGTGGCCGCAGTGGCAGGCCGAGGGCAAGGCCCTGGAAGACCGCAAACGCGAGGCCACGCTGCTCTGGCTGAAGCTGCAGGAAGATGCCGGGCTGGATATCGTCGGCGACGGCGAGATGTCGCGCCAGCATTTCGTGCATGGCTTTGTCGAACATATCTCGGGCATCGACCGCCAGAACAAGGTGGAGATGGGCATCCGCGACAACCGCTACAAGGCGATGGTGCCGCGCGTGGTCGGCAAGCTGGAGCAGAAGCAGCGCGCGCATCCCTGGGAAGGCGCCTTCTGCCGCGCCCATACCAAGCGCAAGCTGAAATTCACCCTGCCCGGCCCGATGACCATCATCGACACGATTGCCGATGAGTATTACGGCGACCGCATCAAGATGGCGATGGCCTTCGCCGACCTGCTCAACGCCGAAGCCAAGGCGCTGGAAGCCGAGGGCGTCGATATCATCCAGTTCGACGAGCCGGCCTTCAACGCCTATACCAAGCAGGCCGGCGAATGGGGCATCGAGGCGCTGCATCGCGCCGCCGACGGACTCAAGTGCAAGACCGCCGTGCATATCTGTTACGGTTACGGCATCAAGGCCAATATCGACTGGAAGGCATCTCTGGGCGAAGAGTGGCGCCAGTATGAGGATTTCTTCCCGGCGCTGGCGAAAAGCAAAATCGACCAGGTCTCGCTGGAATGCATCAACAGCCGCGTGCCGTCGCATCTGATGAGCCTGCTCGAAGGCAAGGAAGTGATGGTCGGCGTGATCGATGTGGCGACCGATGCCATCGAGACGCCGGAGCAGATCGCCGCCACCATCAAGTCGGCCCTGCAGTATGTGCCGAAAAACAAGCTGATCCCCTGCAGCAACTGCGGCCTGGCGCCGCTCGATACCGCTGTCGCTGCCGCCAAGCTGGAAGCGCTCGGCAAGGGTGCAAAACTGGCCAGGGAACAGTTCGCCTGAAAAATCTGTTTCTCTCCGGTTCCGACCGGAGAGAAACATGGATATCGCCGTCTGGCTCGGCAGCCTTGCCGCCATCGCTTCGACCGTCAGCTTCGCGCCGCAGGCCTGGAAGGTGATCCGCTCGCGCCGCACGAAAGATATCTCGGCGGTGATGTATGGCTTCACCGTCACCGGCTTTGCGCTGTGGTCGGCCTATGGCATCGCGCTGATGCAATGGCCGATCATTGTCTGCAACCTGATCTGCCTGCTGCTGACCGGCTTCATCCTGTTCATGAAGCTGAGCCCGCAGAAGGTGAAGGAAGAGGTGGCCGACACCATCGACCCGGCGGCCTGAAAGATGCCAAGTCAGGCCCATTCGGTGCTGAGTCAGGTCTAATTGAGGCCGACTCAGGTCCGGTTGGTGCTGAGTCGGGCCTGTTCCGATGCGACTCAGGTCCATTCGGTGCTGAGTCAGGTTCGTTTGCGTTATCGGCAGGTATCGTCGCGTATCGCATACATATGGATGCGATCTCCCGAGTCCCGGATTCACGATGGCCAACAACAGCCCGCGCTTGGCGTGGCGACCGGCGCAGGAAAGCGCGGCGATCCGGTAAAATCGGATCACTCAAATGAGAACATATAGCGTACATTAAAAGCCCGGCAAAGGCAACGCCAGTGTCGCCCGGTGCTGTCTGCTCAATCCGCCAACCATTGCGCCGGATCGGCTTCCAGCCCGATCAGCGCCAGGCCGGAGGCAATCGACTGCAGCTGGTCGCCGGTCGCCAGCCGTTCCGCGCCGAAGCGGCTTTCGAACAGCGACCGCAAGGCCGGCACGAAAGACGAGCCGCCGGTCATGAAAACCTGATCGACATCGGCCGGCTTCAGCCCCGAGTCTGCGAAGACCCGGTCGAGCGCGGCGTCGATCTGCGCCAGTTCCGGCGCGATCCAGCGCTCGAAATCGCGCCGCGCGACGCGTTCGCGGATCTTCACGCCTTCCATATCGAAGACCAGCTCGGTCTGTTCCGCCGCGGAGAGCGCCGTCTTGGCCTCCGACACCGCACGATAGAGGCCGAAACCGAGATCCATCTCGATCACGGTGATGAAATCCTCGATCGCGTCGGGGTCTTCGGCGTCTTTCGCCAGCTTGCGCAAATCGGCCAGCACCTTGGGCGATTTCAGCATGGCAAGCTGATGCCATTGCGCGAACTGGCCATATTGATGCCCCGGGATCGGCAGCAGCTTGGCGCCGGCACGATAGCTGCCGCCCTTGCCCAGACGCGGCGCCACGACATTGTCGATGATGCGGAAGTCGAAGGCATCACCGGCCACGCCGACGCCGGAATGACCGAGCGGTTCGGCCATGACTCCGTCGGCTGTCTTGCGAAACCGCATGAGCGAAAAGTCGCTGGTGCCGCCGCCGAAATCGGCGACCAGAATCGTGGCATCGACCTGCAGCCGGCGCGCGAAGAAGAAAGCAGCGCCGACCGGCTCATAGGCATAACGCATGGCGGGGAAGCCGGCGCGCGCATAAGACGCATCCATGCGCTCGATCGCCAAAGCGGGATCAGGCGCGGCACCGACGAACTCGACCGGCCGGCCGGCAATCACCGGCAGGGTTTCGATCCCTTTCAGGGCTTCGCCGGCATGGCGGCGCAGCAAGGTCAGGAAACCGCTCAGGATGTCTTCGTAAGTAAAGCGTTTGCCGAAAATCTGCGTCGAGGTGAATAGCGGACTGGCCGCGAAAGATTTGAACGACTGGATGAAGCGATGTTCATGCGGCGTCGCCAGGAACTGCTCAATCGCCCAGGGCCCGGCCGAGATTTCGATCTTTCGCGGGTTGACCGGGATATCTTCGTAGCAGAGCGCTGAGCGGAAGATCTCATGCATGACCTCGGCATGACTGAACCGCACCGGCCGCACATTGCCCGCGGCATCGGCGATGGCGACGACCGTATTGGTGGTGCCGAAATCGACACCGATGGCTTTGGCGACGGCCATGGCGGGTGGATTCTGTCCTGGGCGCGGGAAAAAGGGCGCTCCTTATAGGGGGTCAGGCGGCACGACTCAACCCGCAGATTGTCATGCCCGGACTTGATCCGGGCATCCACGTCTTAAATGACAACAGAAAGTAAGGCGTGGATCCCCGGGTCAAGCCCGGGGATGACGATGATAGAAAGCGACCCCGCTTCGCCGCCTACACCCCGCCCTTCGGTGCGCTGCGCAGACTGTAGCGATGCGCCCGCATGCCCATATGGCGCAGTTCGGCATGAATATAGGGCCAGAGCATGATCAGGAAGGCGGCGCTGACCCCATCCAGCATCAGAATGCCCAGATCGTAGCCACTGAGCGGATGTGCGAAGGTGGCAGCGATACGGAACACCGCCATGCCACCACTGCCCGCCACGAAGATCACCACGCCGAGCAGGTGCAGCCGATAACTGCTGACCACCAGGATGGCCAGCGCGATCCCGAGCTGCAATCCGGCCAGGCCGATATCCTCCTCAAGATGGATCGAACTGAGCAGGGTGGACAGGCAGGCGCAGAGATACAGCGCGATGGCGGCGATATTGACGATATACCAGAAGGGCGAGAGCCGCCGTCCCAGCACCGTCACCATCACACCGGCGACCAGGCTGGTGAGTACCACCGCCCAGTTCGCCCAGTACCACGGTGCCATCGCCTCTGCAGTCATCGCCATGCGCCCGCCATCCGTTTTTTGCGGTCAGAACCTGTAGCTCAGCGTGACACCCGTGCTGAGCTGGTTGGCCGAGCCGCGATCCTCCACCAGCGGGCTGTCAGCGGCATCGCCGAGCAGGCGCTTGTAGCCGAGACGGCCGCTGACGATCCAATGTTCGGTCAGGCTGTAATCCAGATCGAGCGTCAGGCCGATATCCTTGATGCCACTCTCGGCCGTGTAGGCCCGCATGCCGCTGCGCGCCGATTGCGCCGCCGTCACGCCGAAATAGGTCTGGGTGTAATTCTCATCCGCCCAGGTGGTGGAGACTTCGCTGCGCAACCGCAGTTTCGGTGTGAAGCTGTGGCGATGTCCGGCGGCGAATTTCGCCGTGAAGCCGTCATGACTGTCGCTGACATCCTGGAACAGTGTGACGCCTGCCGTCCAAGGGCCGATGCCGTAGGTGAGGAAGCCACCGAGTTCCACGGCGGCGTCGATATCGCCCATGCCGCGCAGATCGTCGCTGTCGTCTTCATCGCGGCCGAACTGGTAGCGCACCAGCGGCCCGACCTGCAGCTTGTCCGACGGACGCGGGCCCTGCCAGGTGAATACATTGGCGCCCAGCGTGGTGCCGCGCAGGAAAACCAGGTCGCGGTAGTTGATCATCAGCAGGGGCAGCGGGCTGACCTCGTAATCGTCGCTGCCTTCGTATTCCGGTTGATAAAGCGCGCCGGCGCCGATGCGGATATCCCAGTCCTTCTTCTCGGGTGCTTTCTCCGGCGGCTGCTGGGCGGCAGCGGCGAAGGGCAGGATCAACAGGGCGGCAGCCAGGGTAACGGCAGCGCGGGTAGATATCGTCGGCAGGGTCATGGGGGATCGCTCGTTTTTGCAGGGAATCCGGGGAGGTGGTACGGGCGGCACTCTAGCGGCGGGGCGCCGGCCTGCCATGTCTGCCGCGTATCGGTATGTTTCAGGATGTTGCAGACCCGGTGCCAGACCCGGACAGGCTGCTATACTACCTATCAGGAGACCTGCCTTGACCGCCACCCCTGCCACCCACGTCCTGATTGTCGATGACGATCACCGCATTCGCGCCATGCTGGCGCGTTTTCTCACCGATCACGGCATGAAGGTGAGCCAGGCCGGCGACGGCCGCGAGATGTTCGCCATCTGCGCCGATGCCCGCATTGACGTGATCGTGCTGGATATCATGATGCCGGGCGAGGACGGATTGTCGCTATGCCGCCGCATGCGGGCGCAGAGCGCGGTGCCGATCATCCTGCTGACCGCGATGAGCAACGACACCGACCGCATCATCGGATTGGAAATCGGCGCCGACGATTACGTGGTCAAACCCTTCAACCCGCGCGAATTGCTGGCGCGCATCCGCGCCGTGACGCGCCGCCTGAGCGCCGCCAGCCTGAATGCCGAACGCCCCGTCGTGACCGCCGTCTATGCCTTCGGTGGCTGGCAGCTCAATGCCAGCCGACGCACGCTGACCTCGCCGGCCGGCGTGCTGACCGACCTGACCAGCGGCGAATTCGACCTGCTGCTGGCGTTTCTGGAACATCCGCAGCGCGTGCTAACGCGCGACCAGCTGCTGGACCTGGCGCATGGCCGCATGAGCCAGGCCTATGACCGCAGCATCGATGTGCAGATCAGCCGGTTGCGCCGCAAGATCGAGGCCGATCCACAGGACCCGGCCTTCATCAAAACGATCCGCAACGAGGGTTATTTCTTCACGGCGGACGTCACGCTCCTGCAGGATGCCGCGTGAGACTTCCGCTCTGGTCACGCCTGCGGCTGGCGCCGCGCATCACCGTCGTCATTGTCGCCGGCCTGCTGGCGATGAAGGCGGTCGACAAGCTGATGCCGCTGGTGATCAAGCCGCCGGAGATCATGTTCTTCGACCGTGACTGGCTGCTCGACAGCCTGCAGGAAATGTACCAGCGCAGCCTGGCAGTGCCGGCTCAGGAGCGTCAGGCGCAATTGCAGGATATGACGGTGCGACACTGGCTTGACGTCACGCCGCTGACCCGGAAACCCGACTTCGATCACAACCTGCCACAGGGTCCGTGGCGCCGGGGTGCTTTTGGCGACCTGCATCTGCGGATTGCCGACCGGCTCGGCCTGCCGCCGCAGGACGTGCTGTTGATGGCCGATGATCTGGACGATCCGGATTATTCGCCGCGCCCGCTGATCGTCATCCTGCCGCCGCTGCCCACAGTGATGCTCGATGTGAGCGACCTGCGGCGGGATAACATGCTGAGCAGCGACCTCCGCATCGCCCTGCGCCTCGGTACAGGCGATGACTGGCTGCTGGTGATGCCGAAAAGCGACGGGCAGGAGACCGTGCGCATGATCCGCAACGCCGTGCTGCCGGTGCTGGCCGTCATCATGATTGCCGCCCTGTCGATCTGGGTGGCACGCGGCGTGGTGAAACCGTTGGACGATCTGGCGGCAGCAGCCGAGAAACTCGGCCGCGACCGCGAACTCAGCCTGGTCGGCGATTTCAACGCACCGGAACTGCAGTCCATCGGCAGCTCGTTCAACGCCATGCAGCTGCGTCTGAAGCGTTTCGTCGACGATCGCCTTCAGATGATTGCCGCGATCAGCCACGATCTGCGCACGCCGCTGACCCGGCTGCGGCTGTTTGCCGAATACCTGCCCGATGCGGACCAGCGCCGGCAGGTGCTGTCGGATATCGCCGATATGGAGGCGATGATGAGCGCAACGCTCACCTTCGCCAGCAACCAGCTGAAGGACGAGCCGCCCGGCATTGTTGATCTCGCCTCGCTGCTGATCAGTCTGTGCGATACCGCCGCCGATGCCGGCAGCAAGGTCAGCTATGACGGGCCGGATCATGCGAAACTGCAATGCCGGCCGGTGGCGATCCGCCGCGCGCTGTCCAACCTGATCGACAATGGCTGCAAATTCGGCGACACCGTGCAGGTCAAGCTGCGCGAGACCGCCGCCGCCATCATCGTCACCGTCGCCGATGATGGGCCTGGCATTCCGGCCGATCAGCGCGAGGCGGCACTGCGCCCCTTCACCCGCCTGGAGACCTCGCGCAACCGCGAGACCGGTGGCACCGGGCTCGGCCTGACCATCGCGCAGGATGTAATCCTGGCGCATCGCGGCCGAATCGAACTCGGCACGGCCACGACCGGTGGCCTGCAGGTCACTGTCACCCTGCCCAGAATGTCCTGACGCGAGCCCTGACCCGCGACATATTCTGTAACGCGACGTTACACGCCTGACATGGCCGATGGCGGTGCGCCTGCTACAGCAGCGGCATGCAAAGTCTTCCGCCCAACCAACGCAGCTGGCGACATATCTGGCGCCGCATGGCCGCCGAGGCGCCGGCCGTCGCCGTCACGGCGGCCTTTCTGATTCTGTATGTCGATCTGCCGGTCGCTTTGCGGCTGGCCCAGCATACGGACAGCGATGCACCAGTGCTGCTGCAGACGATCTCGCATCTCGGGCGCGGTGAATACTACCTGGCAGGTGCAGCGCTGCTGCTCAGCCTCGGCTGGTGGCGACTGCGGCGGGTCGCAGGCTGCCAACTGGGCTCGGCGATGCTGCGGGCCGGCAGCCTGATCCTCGGCACGCTGGCCATCGGGCATCTGCTGGTCTTTGTCCTGAAGCAGACCCTCGCGCGGCTGCGACCGTCGGAACTGGTCCGATCCGGCGAGTATGGCTTCGCCGCGCCGTTCAGCGGCGAGCCCTTCACCTCGCTGCCGTCCTCGCACTGCTTCACGGCCTTCGCCATGGCCGCGGTGCTGTCGCGCCTGCAACCCGAGTTGCGCGCGGTGTTTTTCGGCGCCGCCATGCTGGTGGCGGTGCAGCGCCTGCTGGCGCAGCAGCATTTCCTCTCGGATATCTTTGTCAGCCTGTTCCTGGCACTGATGGTCAGCAGCGCCGCAGAGGCGCTCTGGCAGACCGCCGCAGCCCGCCTGGCCCGACGGCTTACGCGAATTTCCGCGCCAGCCAGACACCCGCAACGCTCGCCACGCCGCTGATCAGCGCACCCCAGGTCATATCGACCAGCGTGACGGCCAGCGGCCAGTCACGCAGCGTGGCGTGGTTGGTCAGATCGTAAGTGCCGTAGGCGACGAGACCGAACAGGCAGGCCCAGAGGAAAACGGCCAGCAGGCCAGTGCCGTCATTCAGCGCCGGGCGCAGCACGAAGGCGAGCAGGCCGATACCATAGAGCACATAAAACAGCAGCGCCGGCGGCCAGACCAGCTGTTCGCTGAGCAGCGTGCCGAGCCGCGGCCGGTAGAACAGTTTCGTCATGGTGGAGAGCCAGAGGAAATCCAGCACGGCCAGCATGGCCCACATGCCGAGGGCGGCGAAGGCGAGGCTTTTCGTCATGGAACGGCGCTCCGGTGAGGACTGACGGTCATGATGTAGGGCGAATGGCGCGAGGGGAAGGGTCTGCGCCACCCTCACCCTCCCGGCCTGCGGCCGGGGCCCTCCCTCTCCCATGCAATGGGAGAGGGTTGGGGTGAGGGTCTTGGCCAACGAAAAAGCCCAGGATTTCTCCCGGGTTTTCCGTGGGCCACGCCCCACTCCACTTCGTTCGCTGTGGCGGTATCCGCCTTAGCGGGCAGCCTGCTCCTTGATGGTGGCCTGCTGCGCGAAGTAGCTCGTCATCAGATTCTTGTAATCGGGGATATGGTCCGCCAGCAGCTTGGCCAGGCCCTCGATGTCGTTGCGCCAGTCGCGATGCAGCTCGCAGGCGACGCCGAACCAGTTCATCAGCTGCGCGCCCTTCTGGCTCATGCGGTTCCAGGCCGCCTGCTGGGCGATCTCGTTGAAGGTGCCCGAGGCATCGGTCACCACGAAGACCTCGTAGCCTTCGGCCAGCGCCGACAGAGCCGGGAAGGCGACGCAGACTTCGGTGACGACGCCGGCGATGATCAGCTGCTTGCGGCCGGTCGCCTCCACCGCCTTGACGAAGTCTTCGTTATCCCAGGCGTTGATGTTGCCGGGACGGGCGATATAGGGCGCGTCGGGGAACATCTCCTTCAGTTCCGGCATCAGCGGGCCGTTCGGGCCGCTCTCGAAGCTGGTGGTCAGGATGGTCGGCAGCTTGAAGAATTTGGCAATGTCGGCGACGGCCAGGATGTTGTTGCGGAATTTGTCGGGGTCGATGTCGCGCACCAGCGAGAGCAGGCCGGCCTGGTGATCGACCAGCAGGACAACCGCGTTGTCCTTGTCGAGGCGGGCATAATCGGCCTTGGAGAGGGTGGTAATCTTGGTCATGGTCGTCGTCCTTCTGCGTGGGTCAGGGTTTCGATCTCGTCCGGCAGCGCACCCTGCGCCCCGGTGAGAAGAACCCTACCCCGGACAAATGACAGCGATTAGACGGATCATTCCGGATGTATTGTCCGGATTTTACGAACAATTAGCGACGCGGTTTTTTCGTCGCCGGCTTGGGGTCCGGCGCCAGCCAGGGCGGCGTGCCGGCGAAGCTGGCGGCCAAGTGATCGAGCATGGCGCGCAGTTTTCGCGGCATATGGCGCACCGGCGGGTAAACCGCATAGATCGCATCCGGCAGCGGCGTCATGTCAGGCAAGGCGTCGATCAGTTCGCCACTCTGCAGCGCTTTCGCCACGATGAAGCGCGGCAGCACGATGATGCCTAAGCCCGCGATCGCCATGTCGCGCAGCGCCTCGCCGTTATTCACCACGATGCGGCTGCGCGTCTCGATGGTGCGCGGTGTGCCATTGGGCGTCGATGGCGCAAAGGACCACAGCCGGCTGGCATGCGCATTGGCATAGTCGATGGTGGCATGATTCACCAGGTCGTCGATGTCTTGCGGCCGACCGTGCTGGCGCGCGTAATCCGGACTGCAGCAGACCACGCGGTCGCTGTCGCAGAGCTTGCGCGCCATCAAAGCGGAATCGCTTAAGCGCCCGATGCGTAGGGCGAGATCGTAGCCCTGGCCGATGATATCGACGGCGCGATCGTCGAAATCGAGCGCGATCTCCAGCGCGGCATGCTGGCGCGCGAATTCGGTGATCACCGGCGTGAGATATTCCATGCCGAAGCTGATCGGCGCGGTCATACGCAGGCGGCCAGTGAGCGGGCCTTCTGCGTCCGAGGCAGCATCGACCGCATCGGCCATGGCCTGCACCAGCGGCAGCATGCGGTCGAAGAAGTCCTGGCCGCGTTCGGTCGGCGTCACGCTACGCGTGGTGCGACGCAGCAGCTCGATGCCCAGCGCATTCTCCAGATTGCGCACCCGGTCGCTGACGACGGACTTCGCCACCGCCAGCCGCGCGCCGGCCGCGGTGAAGCTGCCGGCTTTTACGACCTCGATAAACGCGAGGATGTCGTCGTGGCGGTGGGTCATGGCGCGATGCTAGCCGAGCACAGGCAGCGCCGGAAGCGACGCGGCAAATGTTACGGCAGGCCGGCGGCCGGAATCTGCGTGATCACGATATCGGCCTGTTTCGACAGGTCGGCCCAGTCGTATTCGGTGGCGCCCAGCAGGCTGGTGCAGGGGCCGCCCGGTTCGTCGCACAGCGGCAGCATCAGCCGGCCGCCGCGCGCCACGCGATGGGACAGGCGATAGATCATGCCGTGCATGTACAGCACCATGTGCTGCTCGGGCAGCGGCCGCCAACGCTCCATCACCGCGGCGACGCCGTCGGCCGGAATGATGTCGTCGAGCCACTGGCCGCGAATGCTGGCGCGTGTCTCGGTGTGATACATCGCCTCGATCTCCTCACCGGCGAGGCGATAGCGGTAGCGCCAGCGGCCGCCATCGGCGGCGGTCGCGGGATCGACGCGCACGCAATCGACCAGATACAGCTTTGGCAGCGCCCAGGGTATGTCGAGCGGATCGATGCTGCTGCGTAGCGGCAGTTCGGCACCATTGCGGCGCGACAACCAGTATTGCGCCAGCCGCGCCAGCGTCGGCTGCGCGATGATGTCCAGAGTCTCGGCCCGGGCATACTGAACCCGCATGATCGGGCGCACCCGGTCTTCCGGTGGCGGTACGGGAGAGAAGGACGACATGCCTACCGGATAATCTCGAAACGGCGGCGATGCCAGCCCTACCCGCGCATCGCGGGGCTTAATATGTCTACCTGGACGCAAAAACGAAAAAGGCCCGGTGTTTCCACCGGGCCTCTCGTCGTCTGTAGGGACTGTTCGGCTGGACTTAGAAGTCCATGCCGCCCATGCCGCCCATACCACCCATGCCGCCGCCGCCCGGCATGCCGCCGCCGGCCGACTTCGGCTCCGGACGGTCAGCAACCATGGCTTCGGTGGTGATCAGCAGGCCGGCAACCGAAGCCGCACCCTGCAGGGCGACGCGCACGACCTTCGCGGGGTCGATCACGCCGGCCTTGACCAGGTCGGTGTATTCTTCGGTCTGGGCGTTGAAGCCCCAGCTGGTGTCCTTCGACTCGAGCAGCTTGCCGGCAACCACGGCGCCGTCGACGCCGGCGTTTTCGGCGATCTGGCGAACCGGAGCCTGCAGGGCGCGGCGGATGATTTCCACGCCGTGCTTCTGGTCGGCATTGTCGACCTTGACCTTGTCGATGGCGCGCACCGAGTACAGCAGCGCAGTGCCGCCGCCCGGAACGATGCCTTCTTCGACCGCGGCGCGGGTCGCATGCAGCGCGTCATCAACGCGATCCTTGCGCTCCTTCACCTCGATCTCGCTGGCGCCGCCAACCTTGATCACGGCCACGCCACCGGCCAGCTTGGCCAGACGCTCCTGCAGCTTCTCACGGTCGTAGTCCGAGGTGGTTTCCTCGATCTGCGCCTTGATCTGCGCCACGCGGGCCTGGATGTCCTTGTTCTTGCCGGCGCCGGCAACGATCGTGGTGTTCTCCTTGTCGATCGTCACCTTCTTGGCGGTGCCGAGCATCTGGAGCGTCACCGACTCGAGCTTGATGCCGAGGTCTTCCGAGATCAGCTGACCACCGGTCAGGATCGCGATGTCTTCCAGCATGGCCTTGCGGCGATCGCCGAAGCCCGGCGCCTTGACGGCGGCGACCTTCAGGCCACCGCGCAGCTTGTTCACCACCAGAGTGGCAAGGGCTTCGCCCTCGACATCTTCGGCGATGATCAGCAGCGGACGGCCGGTCTGCACGACGGCTTCCAGCACCGGCAGCATGGCCTGCAGGCCCGACAGCTTCTTCTCATGGAGAAGAATGTACGGGTTTTCCATGTCGCAGATCATCTTCTCTGCGTTGGTGATGAAATACGGCGAGAGATAGCCGCGGTCGAACTGCATGCCCTCGACGATGTCGAGTTCGGTCTCGAGGCTCTTGGCCTCTTCCACCGTGATCACGCCTTCGTTGCCGACCTTGCCCATGGCCTTGGCGATCATTTCACCGATTTCGGTGTCGCCATTGGCCGAGATGGTGCCGACCTGAGCGATTTCCTTCGGACCGGAAATCTTCTTGGCGCGCGACTTGATGTCCTCGACGATCTTCTCGACGGCGAGGTCGATGCCGCGCTTCAGATCCATCGGGTTCATGCCGGCGGCGACGGCCTTCGAGCCTTCGCGCACGATGGCCTGGGCCAGCACGGTGGCGGTGGTGGTGCCGTCACCGGCCTGGTCGTTCGCCTTCGAGGCCACTTCGCGCACCATCTGGGCGCCCATGTTCTCGAACTTGTCGGCCAGTTCGATTTCCTTCGCGACGGTCACGCCGTCCTTGGTGATGCGCGGAGCGCCGAAGGACTTGTCGAGCACGACGTTGCGGCCCTTCGGGCCCAGCGTCACCTTGACGGCATCGGCGAGGATGTCGACGCCGCGCAGCATCTTGCCACGCGCATCGGCGCCAAACTTGACGTCTTTAGCAGCCATTGCTGTTTCTCCTTAAAAGATAATCTGTGTGTTGAGAGGCGCTGCTTTAAGCGGCCTTGGACTTCTTCGCGGCGGTGCCTTCGATGATGCCCATGATGTCCGACTCCTTCATGATCAGGAGATCTTCACCATCGAGCTTCACCTCGGTGCCCGACCACTTGCCGAACAGCACGCGGTCGCCGACCTTGACGTCGAGCGGCTGAACCTTGCCGTTCTCATCGCGGGCGCCGGCGCCGACGGCGATCACTTCGCCCTGCATCGGCTTTTCCTTGGCGCTGTCGGGGATGATGATACCGCCGGCGGTGCGCTCTTCTTCTGCAACGCGCTTTACCACCACGCGATCATGCAGCGGACGAAACTTCATGCGATCCTCCTAAGATCTTTGTCGCACTGAGAAAATCTGAAAATTCAGGAGAATCAGCGCCTTAGCGCGGGATCACCCGAATTGTTAGCACTCTCCACCGGAGAGCGCCAGACACTTAAGCAGCCCACCTCGCCCCGTCAAGGGAGGGCTGCCCGGATTCCGCCACATTTTTTCGGCCAGACGCCTCCCCGCAGCACCGGAAATCCGGCTAAGCTGCTGCCAAAGCTAAGAAAATCCGGGAGGACATGATGTCCGAGCTGCCAGCATTGCCATTTGCCGAGCTGATGGGCCTGAAGATCACCTCGGTCAGCCCGGAAAAGGTGACCGCCGAACTGCCGGTGACAGCCAACCTCTGCACCGTGCCGGCGATCCTGCATGGCGGCGCGGTGATGGCCTTTGCCGACACGCTGGGCGCGGTGGCCACCGTGGCCAACCTGGCGCCGGGCCATTCCACCACCACGATCGAGAGCAAGACCAACTTCTTCGCCGCCATTCCCGCTGGCGAAACCGCGCAGGCCGAGACCACGCCGCTGCACCGGGGCAAGACCACGATGGTGTGGCAGACGCGGATCACGCGGGCCGACGGCAAACTGGCCGCGATCGTGACGCAGACCCAGCTGGTGCTGGCGCCGCGCTGACGCGCTATAACGAGCCGCAGGTCGGAAGCGGGGATTCGCAGCGTGAGCGACAACATGGAAGCGGCCCGGATGGAAAAGGCCAGGGCCCTGTTCGTGCAGGCCGCACCGTTGCTGCTGAAGCAGGATTATGCCGGCGCCGAGCCGCTGCTGCGCTCGGCACTGGCGCTGGCGCCCGGCCGCCCGTCGATCATCGTCAATCTGACCGCCGCGCTGATCGGGCAGAAGAAATACGCCGAGGCGAAGCCTCTCGCAGCCCAGGCCACGGCGACAGATCCGGACAATGCCGAAGCCTGGCTCAATCTCGGCCGCTGCCTGGAGCTGGAAAAGGATTATCCCGCCGCGCTGCAGGCCTATCGGCGTGCATTGACGATCCGGCCCGACTACGCGGAAGCCTGGAGTAACTGCGGCAACGTCCTGATGCTGCTGCGCCAGACCGACGAGGCGCTGGCCACCTATGAGCGCGCGACGGCGCTGAAGCCGGATTTCGCCGAGGCGCTTGGCAACCAGGCGATCCTGCTGAACCAGCTGAACCGGCAGGCCGAGGCGATTGCGAAAATCGAACGCGCCATGGCACTGAAGCCCGACCTGCCGCAGGCCCGCAGCATCCGCCTGCAGGCCAGGATGGCAGTCTGCGACTGGTCCGGGTTTGCCGAGGACCACAGCGTCATCACAAGCCAGATCGCCGAAGGCCGCTTGGCGGCGCCGCCTTTTGCATTTCTGTGCCAGCCCTCGACGCCGGCCTTGCAGCGCCGCTGCGCCGAGCTTTATGTGGCAGGCACATTTCCGGCGACGCCGCCCGTCGATTTTCCGCCGCCGGTGTCAGGGCGTCGGTTGCGGGTCGGCTATTTCTCGGCCGATTTCCATCGCCATGCCACCGCCTTCCTGATGGCCGGCCTGTTCGAGCAGCATGATCGCAGCCGCTTCGAGATTTTCGGCATCTCGTTCGGCAAATCCTATCAGGACGACATGCGCCGGCGCCTGATCGCCGGCATGGAGCATTTCATCGATGTCTATGGCAAAAGCGATGCCGAGATCGTTGCCCTCGTGCGCGGCATGGAGCTGGACATCGCCATCGACCTGAAAGGCTACACGCTGAATGCCCGGGCCGGCATTTTCGCCAGCCGCGTCGCGCCGCTGCAGGCCAGCTATCTCGGCTATCCCGGCACGATGGGCGCCGGCTTCATCGACTATATCATCGCCGATGGCGTAGTGATCCCGCCGGCGCATGACGCGCATTATACCGAAGCCGTGGTGCGCCTGCCGCACAGTTACCAGGTGACCGACAGCCGGCGCGAAATCGCCGCCCGCGATTTCAGCCGTGCCGATTGCGGCCTGCCGCAAGACGGCTTCGTCTTCTGCTGCTTCAACAACACCTACAAGATCACGCCCGACATTTTCGACATCTGGATGCGGCTGCTGCAGGCGGTGCCCGGCAGCGTGCTCTGGCTGCTGGAGGCCAGCGCAGGCGTGGCTGACCGGCTGAAGGCCGAAGCGCAGACGCGCGGCGTGGCTCCTGAGCGACTGGTCTTTGCTCCGCGCATGGACCAGGCCGAGCATCTGGCGCGCCAGCGGCTGGCCAATCTGTTCCTCGATACCTTCCACTATAATGCACATACCACAGCCAGCGACGCACTCTGGGCCGGACTGCCGGTGCTGACGCGGCTGGGCGACAGTTTTGCCGGCCGCGTGGCGGCCAGCCTGCTGCAGGCCGCGGGCCTGCCCGAGCTGATCACGACAAGCTCGGCAGACTACGAAAAGCTGGCGCTCGCGCTCGCCACCGATCCGGCGCGGCTGATGGCGCTCCGGCAGAAACTTGCAGCAACACGCGACACCTGCCCGCTATTCGACACGCCGCGCTTCGCGCGTGGCATTGAGGTGGCCTTCGAGGCCATGCAGGCGAAACGGCAGCGCGGCCTGCCGCCCGGCGCCATCGCGGTCGATGCGTTATGACCAGCAATCTGGACGCCGCGCGTGATCTGTTCCTGCAAGCGTCGCAACGCCTGCAGCGGGATGATTTCGCCGGTGCGGAAACCCAGCTACGCGCCGCGCTCGACCTGGCACCGGGCCGGCCCTCGATCATGGTCAACCTGTCGGCCGCACTGATCGCGCAGGAGAAGTATGCCGAGGCGAAGACGCTGGCCGCGCAGGTGACGGTGGTAGAGCCCGGCAACGCGCAGGCCTGGCTCAATCTTGGCCGCTGCCAGGAATATGAAAAGCAGTATGCCGAGGCGCTGAACGCCTATGACCGCGCACTGGCCTGCCAGCCGGATTATGCCGAGGCCTGGTGCAGCCGCGGCAATGTGTATAAGGCCCGGCAGGAATTCGACCAGGCGCGCGCCGCTTACGACAAGGCCATCGCATTGCAGCCCAATCTGGCCGAGGCTCTGGGCAACCAGGCGATGCTGTATCTGCGCCTCGATCGGCCGGCCGAGGCCGTGCCGATGATTGCCCGCGCCATCGCGGCGAAACCTGCCCTGCCCTATGGCTACAGCATTCGCATGCATGCCAAGGCCGCACTCTGCGACTGGTCGAGCTATGCCGCGGATTGCGCCGCGCTGAAGGACAGCGTGGTGAGTGGGCGCGGCAACGTGCTGCCCTTCACATTCGTCGCCTTGCCGGCCGATGCGGCGCTCCAGAAACAGTGCAGCACGGCCTATGCCGCCAGCAAATATCCGGCTGCCGGATCGCCACGTCCGGCGGCAGCGCCGCGCGACGGGCGGAAGCTGCGGATCGGCTATTTCTCGGCCGACCTGCAGGAGCATGCCGTCGGCTATCTGGTGGCCGGCCTGTTCGAGCAGCATGACCGCGACGGTTTCGAGATCCATGCCTTCTCCTTCGGCGCGCCCGCGAAGGATGCGATGCGCCAGCGCCTGCGCGCGGGTGTCGATCATTTCCACGATGTCTATGCCAGCAGCGATGCCGAGACCTGTGAGCTGGCGCGGTCGCTGAATATCGATATCGCCGTGGACCTGACCGGCTACACGCGCAACGAACGCACCGGCATCTTCGCGCGCCAGGCCGCGCCACTGCAGGTCAACTGGCTCGGCTTTCCCGGCACGATGGGCGCGCCATTCATGGATTACATCATCGCCGACGCCACGATTGTGCCGCCTGAGCATTTTCCGCATTACAGCGAAAGCGTCGTGCATCTGCCACACACCTATCAGTCGACCGACAACAAGCGGCAGATTTCCAACCGCATCTTCAGCCGCGCCGAGCTGGGCCTGCCGGAACGCGGCTTCGTCTTCTGCAGCTTCAACAACAATTACAAGCTGACGCCGGATGTGTTTGCCGTGTGGATGCGACTGCTGCGTCAGGTCCCGGGCAGCGTGCTGTGGCTGCTGGAAAGCAGCAGCGGAATTTCCACCATGCTGCACCGGTCGGCGGCAAAGCATGGCATCGCGCCGGACCGGATTGTTTTTGCCAAACGCATGGCCTCGCCGGAGCATCTGGCGCGCCAGCCACTAGCCGACCTGTTCCTCGACTCTTTCCACTACAATGCTCATACCACGGCGAGCGACGCGCTCTGGGCCGGCCTGCCGGTGCTGACTCGGATCGGCAACACCTTTGCCGCGCGTGTCGCTGCCAGCCTGCTGCGCGCGGTGAACCTGCCGGAACTGATCACTGAAACGACGGACGACTACGAGGCACTCGCCCTGGCGCTGGCCACCGATCCGGCAAAGCTGCAGGCGATCCGGCAGAAGCTGGCGACACAGCGTGACAGCTGCCCGCTATTCGACACACCGCGCTTCACCCGCAACATCGAAGCGGCCTACCGCGCCATGTGGGACCGCCACCTCGCCGGGCTGCCGCCAGCCCATATCGCTATCGACGAAAACAGTCCGCGTGAAGGAACCGCATCATGACCACGCTTGCCGATCTGCCCACGCCTGTCCTGATCCTCGACCGTCAGCGGCTGCAGGCCAATGTGGCCCGCATGCAGGCGCGCGCGAAACAGCTCGGCGTGAGCTTGCGCCCGCATCTGAAGACGGCGAAGTCGGCCATGGTGGCGGAACTCGCGGTCGGCAAGACCGGCGCGATCACGGTGTCGACGCTGGCCGAGGCTGAGTATTTCGCCAAAGCCGGTTTCCGCGACATTCTTTATGCCGTGCCGATGGCACCGCAGAAACTGGACCAGGTGGCCGGCCTCATCAAACGCGGCGTCGACCTCAAGATCATCACCGATCACCCCGCCGTGGCACAGGCCGCCGCCGAGGCCGGGCAGCGGCTGGGGGTGACCTTCCGCGTGATGATCAAGATCGATTGCGGCCTGGGCCGCGCCGGCATCGCGCCTGACTCCGATCTGCTGCTGCCGCTGGCCAAAGCCTTGTCTCAGCCGGGCGCCGAACTGGCTGGCGTGCTGACTCATGCCGGACATTCCTATGGCGCAAAAGATACCGCCGAGATCGAACGCATCGCCGAGGAGGAGCGTGTCGCGGTGGTGATGGCGGCCACCCGCCTGCGCGCGGCCGGCTTTGCCTGTCCGACCGTCTCCGTCGGCTCGACGCCGACCGCGCTGTTCGCAAAAGACCTGACCGGCGTGACCGAGATGCGGCCGGGCAATTTCGTCTTTTTCGACCTCTTCCAGGCCGGGCTGGGCACCTGCAGGCTGGAGGATATCGCCGTCTCGGTGCTGGCCACCGTGGTCTCGCATCACCCGGCGCGCAACCATGTGCTGATCGATGCCGGCGGCCTGGCGCTGTCGAAGGATACCGGCGCCAACAGGAATGTGCCGGGCACCGGCTATGGCCGGGTCTGCCGGCCGGAGGCGGCGCTGCCGCTGGACGGCATGAACATTCACGATGTGCATCAGGAACATGGCCTGCTGGGCGGACCGGAGGCCCCTCCGGTGGATTTCGCGGCCTACCCGCCGGGCAGCCGGCTGCGCGTGCTGCCCAACCATTCCTGCATGACTGGCGCGATGTATGACCGCTACTACGTGACCGATGGCGGCACCGAGATCGTGGCCGAATGGGACCGCATCAACGGTTGGTAATCCTGGCCCGGTAACCATGATGGGCAGTTGCGGCGGCAGGGCATTTCCGCTTGAGTGAAGCGGGGGCAGACATGTCAGACGCCACAGACCTACCGCCGCGGGACCCAATACCCCGGGAGACATCTCCCAGGCCAACCGAACCCGCAGCACCCGGCGGGGCGTCGCGCCGTAATCCCACGCTGGTCAGCTTCCGCCAGGTGGTGCCGATCAATGCCGGCGTCACCATTATCAACGTCACTGCCGTTGCCGTTCTCCTGATCGGCCAGATCCCGCTCAACTGGCTGCTGAGCTGGTGGCTGCTGCATGCGGCGGGACTGATCTACATGCTGTATCGCTGGGTCAGCTATACGCGCCGCACCGACGGCGACCAGACCCGCGCCGCCCGCCTGCGCGCCTTCGATGTCTGGGGCGCGGCCTTCTCCGGTATGGCCTGGGGCTCAGCGGCGCTGTTCCTGCCGCAACTGGATGAAGCGCATCGCCTGCTGGTGATCATGGTGGCGGCCGGCATGCTGGCCGGCTCGGCGGCGACACTGGCCGTGGTGCCGAAGGCGGCACTGACCTTCATGCTGCTGATCGCCGTGCCGTTCATCGGCTTCTTCCTCTGGCAGGGCGGCACCATCGGCATCGCGATGGCGGTGGTCTCGACGCTCTATACCGTGGCGATGATCCTGACCAACCGTATCGTCAATGGCGTGATCCGCCGCAATCGCCGCCTGCATGAGGAAAACAGCGCGCTGTATGCGCGCATCCGCGCTGCCCAGGGCGAGCTGCTGGATATCGCCGAAAGCACCGAGGCTTTCGCCTTCCTGGACAGCGACAATCGCCTGCTGCTGTGGAACCGCCGGCTGCCGAGTCTGCTGGGCCTGAGCGAAACCCTGTTCGCGCGCGGCGCCGCGCTGCCCGGCCTGCTGCGCCGCGCCGGCCTGCCCGACCATGTGCTGAACAGCGAATCTTCCCGGCGCGCGCTGCAACTGCCGAATGGCCGCTGGCTGCAGATCGGACGACGCACCACGCCGCAGGGCGACCGCGCGCTGATCGTGATCGACATCACTGAGCAGCAGGAGGCGAGCGCCAAGCTGCAGAGCCAGAATGCGCGGCTGGAGGAACTGTTCCGCGAGGTGAGCCAGGCGCGCGACGCTGCCCTGCGCGCCAGCCAGGCCAAGTCGATCTTCCTCGCCAATATGAGCCACGAGCTGCGCACGCCGCTGAATGCCATCATCGGGTTTTCCGATATCGTGCAGCAGAAGATGTTCGGCCCCGACTGGGCGAAATATGACGAATACCTGCGTGACATCAACGGCAGCGCGCGCCATCTGCTGTCGGTGATCGACGATATTCTCGATCTGGCCCGCATCGAGGCCAACCAGATCCAGTTGCATGAGCAGCCGGTGATGCTGGATGAGGAACTGCCGATCTGCGCCCGGCTTGCCGCCTCGCATTACGGCCGCACGGCGGAAGCCGTGGTGGTGTCGATGCCGGAGGAGCTGCCGCCGCTGCATGCCGATGCGCGGCTGGTGCGCCAGATCCTGCTCAACCTGATCGGCAATGCGCTGAAATTCTCGCCGACCGGGATTCCGGTCGAGGCCGAGGCCCGGCTGGACGCCGCCAGCAACGAAATCCTGCTGAAGGTGACCGATCGCGGCATCGGCATCGCGCCGGAAGACCAGGCCCGTATCTTCGATGCCTTCGAACAGGCCGACAGCCAGCTCAGTCGCAAATACGGCGGCGTCGGCTTAGGGCTTTCACTGGTCCGCGCCTTTGTGCGCGCGCATCAGGGCAGCATCGCCATCGACAGCGCGCCGGGCCGCGGCACGGCGATCACGGTATCCTTCCCGGCCTCGCGCACCGGACTTGCTCAGCCAGCTGACGGATAAAAGCCAGTCTTGGCCATATTGCCGCAGGGTGTTTTTAGCGGTGGCTTCGGCGGAGGTGATCCTGTATGGCTGCCGCCGTCACCCCGCACCCTGCGTTAGCAGGGCCCATGTCCGCGATACATGCCACACCGGTTGAGTGACTCTCCCACAGCGCCACCTTAATACGATGCCCGTCTCTCCCACCCCCCATGGCGTCAGCCATCCTGGATCGGCGGATGCCCTGCAAGCCTCCGAACCATCCCTGCAGGGCAGCTTCCAGCAGGTGCTGCTGATCAATGCCGGTGCGACCGTCTGCTTTCCCACCATCACGGCGCTGCTGCTGCAGGCTCAGCTCCCGCACGACATGCTGCTGCACTGGTGGCTGCTGCATATGCTGTCGGCCTGCATCATCATTGCCGACTGGTATGCGCGCCAGCGCGGCCGGCATGAGAGCCCACCGCGCTGGCAGATGCCGGTCGAACTCTGCGTGGCCGGCTTTGCCGGCTGCGTCTGGGGGTTGAGCGCGTTCGCGCTGCCGCTGCTGGATGCCGAGGGCCGCGTGCTGCTGGTTGCCGTGATTGCCGGCGTGATCGGCGCATCGGCACCGGCCCTCGCCCTGCTGCCACTGGCGGGCGCCACCTTCATCATTGCCATTGCAGCACCTTATGCGCTGTATTTCTTCACGCTCGGCACTCCCATCAGTTATGGGCTGTCCGCGCTGCTGGTCGGCTATGTGATCGCGATGGTGGTTGCCAACCGCATCGTCCATCGCATTCTGGTGCGGAACTGGCGGCTCAACCGCGAGAATAGTGGGCTCTACGACCGCATCCGCAGTGCTCAGAATGAACTGCTCGACGTGGCCGATAGCAGCGAGGCTTTCGCTTTCTGCGATACCGAGGGCCGCCTGCAATTGTGGAATCACCGTTTCCTGACCCTGCTCGGGCTCAAGGATGAGGATATGCAACGCGGCGTCCCGCTGGCGCCCGTGCTCGTGCAGGCCGGACTGCCCGGCGATCTGCCCCACCAACTTGCCACGGCACCGGTGGCACGAAGCCGGCCGGTGTTCGAACTGCCCAATGACCACTGGGTGCGCGCCAGCCTGCGACACCTGTCCGAAGGCGGCCATGCCCTGATCCTGGTCGATATCACCGAACAGCAGCAGCAGAATGTGCGGCTGGAAGAACTGTTCCGCGAAGTCAGCCTGTCACGCGACATCGCGCTGCGCGCGAGCCAGGCGAAATCCACCTTCCTGGCCAATATGAGCCACGAGCTGCGCACACCGCTGAATGCCATCATCGGCTTTTCTGACATCATCCGCCGCAAGATGTTCGGCGCGCAGTCGGCGCGCTACGAGGAATATGTCGAGGACATCCACAACAGCGGCACGCATCTGCTCGGCGTCATCAACGACATCCTCGATCTTGCCCGCATCGAATCGAACCAGATCGTGCTGCAGGAGGAGATGATGAATGTCGGTGAGCAGATCTCCACCTGCATGCGATTGGCCGCGCAGCAGTTCGACCGCCCGCCGGGTAGCCTGCTGGCAGACCTGCCCGCCGACCTGCCGATGCTCTATGGCGATGCCCGGCTGGTGCGTCAGATCATGATCAACCTGATCGGCAATGCGCTGAAATTCTCACCCGACACTGCGCCCGTCCATGTCGGTGCGCGCCTGGATTCCGACAGCGGGGAGATTTCGGTCTGGGTGCGCGACCACGGCATCGGCGTCGCCGCCGAGGATCAGGCGCGCATCTTCGCCCCCTTCGAGCAGGCCAGTTCGCAGCTCAGCCGCAGTTATGGTGGCGTCGGCCTCGGATTGTCGCTGGTCCGCGCTTTCGCGCTGGCGCATCAGGGCCGGATCAGCATCGACAGCAAGCCCGGCAAGGGCACACTGATCACGGTGACTTTCCCGGCCACGCGCACCGGGATATCGCATCCGGCCTGAAAAAGAGAAAGGCGCGCTCCGCGCCTAGGCAGCCAGACGCTGCGCGACCTGCGCGCGACTGCGGCGGCGGGTCAGCCACTGCTGTTCCTGGCGGTCCCACAGGATGGCGTAATCGGCCAGCATCATGCCGATCACCATCTCGACGAATTCGGCGCGCTCGGCGGCGCCGCGCACGAAATCGAAGCCGCGCGCCAGGTCCAGCACGGCCTCGGTCATCTTGTAATATTCCGACGGCAGACGGCAGCGCTGGTAGATCGCCGCCAGACCGCGCTTGCCCGGATCATGGATCAGCAGCCGCGCATTGCTAAGCGGCACATTGGCCATCTGCGCCACGCCCTGTTCGAAGAAGGCGAGGTCGCCGCCGGCCAGCGCACGGATCAGCAATGTTCCGCTCAGCTGGCCGCGCTTCTGCAGATCGACCACCAGATCGGCCAGCGCCGGCGGTTCGGCGCCATCGCCCAGCAGGCCGAGCAGGCTGCGTTCGCGCAGTTGCAGCATCGTGTCGGCCGCCATCGCCGGCGGAATCTGGTAGCGGCTGATCAGCGCGTCGCGCAGCGCATCCGACACCTGCGCGATCAGGCGGGCGGCGAATTTCGGCGGCAGCTGCGGATGACCGGCCAGCGCATCGCCCAGCGCGCGGCTGTCGGGGAAGCGATCGAGTGCGCGCTCCATCATCGTGCTGCCCAGCACGGCGCCGCGATTGTTGATCAGCACCGCCACGGCCGGCTCGGCGGCATGGGAGACCAGCGCCGCGGCCACCGTGGCGGAGACTTTGGCGCGACTGGCAATGGCGCTCTGGTGCAGCGGCGACACCGCCTGCACCAGCTCGATCAGATCGGCATCGCTGAACACCGGAGAGAATTGCAGCAGCGGCGCGGCGACATTGGCCACATCGCGCGCCAGCTTCATCGCCACGCTGCGCGGCAGTTGCGGCGAGTCGCGCAGCTGTTCGGCCAGCGCCTGCCGCACCACCACTTCGGCATCGCGGGCGAGCGCGGCGATGATCGCCTGCGCCAGTTCGCGCTCAGTGGCGCTTAAGGCGGGACCGCCTTCGTTTTCATTAGCGTAGGCGCGGGCGACTTTCGCGGCCGTGTCGGCGCGCGCCGCAGGCGAAGGGTCCGCCAGCAGTCGCTGCACATCCTGAATACCGAGAAACGCCCCCTGAGACACTAAACTCTGCAGCCCCCGCCCATAACGTCGTTCGTTGGTGCCGGTCGTTATTGGGCGCGGACAATAGGGAAAGGATGCCGGGTTGTCACGGCGAAATATCCTGATGAATCCTCACCGTCCGGCGCTGCGGTCAAAGCCGCACGCGGGCGTGCATACATTGCCCCATGACCGCCTGTTCCGGCAGCAGAATGACTGCGGATCAGGCGGCCCGTGGCTATGTCGTTGGTATGCCTATGATTAGCAGGTCGTGTAGCCCGGCGGGCAGGTCCGCACCGTGCTGCCCGGCGGCACGACTACGGTCTGACCCGGCTGCACCACGGCGCGCTGCGGCGGCGGGTCGACAATCACGGTCTGCGGCGGCGGCGGGCTCGGACTGCAGGCGGCAAGCATCAGCGGTGCGGCGACAGTGGCGGTGGCGAGAATAAAAATGCGCATGGCATGTCCTCCTGGGTTGCGGAGAACAACTGCCTGTGGCGCAGGTGAGTTCTGTGATTTTAACGCGACCTGTAAGGCCAAGCTTTAGGTGTCAAGCCGGCAGGAAGATGAAGTTGAAGATGTAGCCCTCACCGCGCTGACGATGCATCCGTTCAGGATCGAACTCCTCCAGCATTCTCAGGCTCCGCCGGTCGCGGTCATAGAACAGGCCGCGATAGCCAAACTGCAGCACCTTGGACAGCGACAGTTCGATCGGCGTCTGCGTATGCACTTCCTCCATCTCGATCAGCAGCACCGGCCGGTCGCGCGCCAGCAACTGGTGGGCGCCCGCCAGCACCTCAAGTTCGCTGCCCTCGACATCGATCTTGATGAAGCCGATATCGGGCAGGTTGAGATCGTCGAGCCGGGCCATCTGCACCGGCACGACGGAATGCTCACCCCGCACCTTCACGCGGCTGAGCGAACCACCCTGGTTGGAATGGGATCCGCGACTGTCGCGCGGAATCAGGAACTCGGCCGCACCAGTGCGATCCGCCAGCGCCTGCGCCGAAACGCTGACATTGCCTGCCGCGGTCTGGCGCAGCACCGCCAGCATTTTCGGATTGGGTTCGAAGGCATAGACATGCCGCGCCAGGCCAGCCAGCACATGCGTGAAGGTGCCCTTGTTGGCGCCGGCATCAATGGCATTGCGCCGCCGGTCGACCAGCATCTCAAGTAGACGCAGCTCGGGCTCACCCGACCAGCGCTCCTTCAGAACCTTGTAGCGAATGTATAATCCGGACGGAATCAGGGCGTGTTTGACACGCTCCTCAAACGTCCAGAGTTGCTGCTCCGGACCCGACATCCTGCCTGCCCCCCCTAGTCCCCGGAGGGAGACTAGGACGGCGAAGTGCCACAAGACAGATAAATAAAATGCCGTCTACGGAAGGTGCAACCCTACCACCTGCGGGGCGTTACGCCCGGTTGCAAATGGCGGGTTACGCCATGCTGCGGCGGCTCAGCGCATCCTCGATGGCGTCCCAGATTTCCGCTTCCAGCTTCACGCCGTCGAAGCGGTTGATCTGCTGGATGCCGGTCGGCGACGTCACGTTGATCTCGGTGAGATAGTCGCCGATCACGTCGATGCCGACGAAAATCAGGCCCTCGCGCTTCAGATGCGGGCCGATGGCCTCGCAGATTTCGTGTTCGCGTTTGGTGAGCCCGATCTTTTCCGGCCGGCCGCCGACATGCATGTTGGAGCGCGCCTCGCCCTTGGCCGGCACGCGGTTGACCGCGCCGGCCGGGCGGCCGTCGATCAGGATGATGCGCTTGTCGCCGGCGCGCACTTCCGGAAGATATTTCTGCACAATCACCGGTTCGCGCGACAGCTTGGTGAACATCTCGAGCAGCGAGCCGAGATTCTCGTCGTCGGGCGTGAGATGGAACACGCCGGCGCCGCCATTGCCGAATAAGGGCTTGAGGATGATGTCCTTATGCTCGGCGCGGAAGGCCTTGATGGTTTCCATATCCGACGAGATCAGCGTCGGCGGCATCACGCCGTCGAAATGCGTCACGTAAAGTTTTTCCGGCGCGTTACGCACGGCGACCGGATTGTTCACCACCAGGGTCTTGGGGTGGATATGCTGGAGGATATGCGTTGCCGTGATGTAGGACATGTCGAAGGGCGGGTCCTGGCGCATCAGCACCACATCCATCTCGGCGAGATCGACCAATTCGGGATCGCCCAGCGTGTAATGGTTGCCGCGCTCATGCCGCAGCTTCATGGCGCGACCGCGCGCCAGCACCTTGCCATCGCGGAAGCTCAGATCCTTCGCGAGATAATGGAACAGGCTGTAGCCGCGCGCTTCGGCCTCAAGGCCCAGCACGAAGGTGCTGTCGCCATCGAAGTCGATGCTTTCGATGGGGTCCATCTGGATCGCCACCTTGAGGGCCATGGCATAGTCCTTTTTTATAATTGCTGGGCCTCACCATTTAGGGAGGCCAGTCCGGAATGGGAAGATTGGGCGCGACGTCTAGTTCAGCTGGCGCCGAATGTGCCGCAGGAAGACCTCGGCCTCAAGGCTTGCCGCCTCGTCGCCGGCCAGCATCAGGAAACGTTCGGTGGCGGCAATCGACTGGCGGATGCGGCCCAGTTCGCCTTCCACCACGCCCAGTTCGCGCCAGGCCGGCGCAAAGGCCGGCGCCACCAGCAGCATGCGGTGCAGGACGGCTGCCGCGCGTTCCTTGTCGCCGCTGCGCCAGGCACGCGCCTTGATGTTGTTCTGCAGGCGCAGCAGCACTTCGCGCCCGGTCATCGGCCGCACATGCTCGGGCTGCAATTCGCTGGCATCCGCGCCCGAGATGCGGCGCAGCAGGTCGTTCATATCGGGCGGCGCGGCGATGCGGCCGTGATGGAAGGGATCGAGGATCAGCGCGCCGTCTTCGCCTGAGACGCGGACCAGGAAATGGCCAGGGAAATCGATGCCGCAGACCGGCCAGTGCTGGGCGCGTGCGGCGAAAATGTAGAGCACGCCGAGCGCGACGGGCAAACCCATGCGGCGATCGATCACACGCACCAGATCGGCATTCTGCGGATCGTCATATGATTCAGTGTCGCCGCGGTAACCGAATTCCACACCCAGCACGGCGGCCAGCGCCATGGCGCGCGGTGCCACTTCGCTGCCGGCCTCGATGCGGCTGAGGGCTGCGGCCAGATCGGCGAGATGACGGCGATAGGGCGCGAGATCGAGGCCGGGCCGGTCGAGGGCGGCCAGCAGCAGGGCGGCTTCGGCGATGTCGAAGCCGTCATCGGGCGCGGCGCCGAGCGCCTTGAGGGCCGTTTCGATCGCCGCCCGATCTGTCATTTTATCTGGCCTGTCATGTTGCCTCCTACACCGGACGGCGGCGCGGATCGGTCTTCAGCCAGACATGGCTGACCACCTTGCGCACGCCCTTGATGGTGCGGGCATGGTCGGTGACCTTGACGATCTCGGCATCGTTCTGCGCCAGACCGATCAGGTAGACCGTGCCGTTCACCGTCTCGATCGAATAGTTGATATCGACGATTTCCTTGTCGCTGGCGATCTTGGTGCGCAGCTGCGTGGTGATCCAGGTATCCGACGCGGCGGCGCCGACGCCGCCCTCGTTGGTGACCTGCACTTCGTTGATCACTTCCTGGATGCGGTCGCTGGCGGCCCAGGCCAGGCGCGTGGCCTCGTCGCGCGAATATTCGGTGCCCACCACGCCGGTCAGCAGCACGCGGCCCTCGATCACGGTGACCGACAGCTTGCGCCAGACATACTGGTTGTCCTTGAGATACTTGTCGTTGATGGCGAGCTGGATGCCCTTGTCGTTGGCGGCATTCTTGATGCCGCGTTCCTCGGCTGCCGCCACGCCGGTCGCCGCACCGGCGCCCACCGCCACGCCGACACAGCCCTGCAGCGCCGGCAGCGCGAGCAGCAGCAGAGCCAGAGGCGCAAAACGCAGGATGCGAGAGAGAGAGGACTGAAGCACGATGGAAAACTCCTCGGATAATGGCCGTCTCGGATGCCGGGTCGGTTCAGACCCGCCAGGCATCGCGGATATGCCGCGGCCAGCGGCCCGGCGCCAGCAGCATGGCATCAAATCGTAGCGAAAGTATTGCAGCATCCGGCTGCTGCCCCAGGAATACCGCAGCCGCCTGGGCAATGCGATGGCGTTGTGCCGGCACCACGGCCTCGGCGGCCTGCGTCAGGCTGTCGCGCCATTTCACCTCGACGGCGACGATCAGCCGGCCGCGCCGGGCCAGGATGTCGATTTCGCCCAGCGGATGCCGCCAGTTGCGGGCCAGGATGCGGAAACCCTGCAGCCGCAGCCACCAGACCGCACGGGTCTCGCCGCTCCGTCCCCGGACGTGTCTTTCAGGCCTGCGGTCAGCCCTTGCCATCTTTCAGCTCTAGTGCGCGGGCATAGACCGTCTTGCGGCTCAGGCTCAGCAGCACCGCAACTTCATCCACCGCCTGGCGCAGCGGCAGCCGTGCCATCGCCTCGGTCAGCGCGCCATCCAGATCGGCGGCGCTGGCGGCGGGCTGCTCCGATGGCGGCGCAATCGCCAGCGTGACCTCGCCCTTCGGCGCGCCGGCTTCGGCATAATGCGCCGCAAGCTCCGCCAGCGACCCGCGCCGCACTTCCTCGAATTTCTTGGTCAGTTCGCGCGCCACGGCGGCCTCACGCGGGCCCAGCACGGCGGCCATGTCGGCCAGGCTGTCGGCCAGCCGCTGCGGGCTTTCCAGCAGCACCAGTGTCGCCTGCACGCTATTCAGTTCGGCCAGCCATTTGCGCCGCGCCGCCTGTTTCGGCGGCGGGAAGCCGGCATAGAGGAAGCGGTCGGTCGGCAGGCCGGACAGACTCAGACCCGCCAGCACGGCGGACGCCCCCGGCAGCGCGGTGACCGGCAAAGCCTCCTCGATACAGGCTCGCACCAGCCGGTAGCCCGGATCGTTCACCAGCGGCGTGCCGGCATCCGAGACCAGCGCCACCACGGCGCCGGCTTTGAGCTTATCGATCAGCTGGGGCCGCACTTTTGCCGCATTATGCTCATGGTATGGAAAAAGCGGGGTGTCGATGCCGTAGCGCTTCAGCAGCGGTCCGGTGACGCGGCTGTCCTCGCAGGCGACCAGATCGGCATGGCTTAGCAGGGCCAGCGCCCGCAGGGTGATATCGGCGGCGTTGCCGATAGGGGTGGCCACCAGATATAAGCCCGGGGTGAATTGTGCCGTGTCGACCCCGAAATTGGATTTGTCGGGCGGCGGCTGGATTGGATGTGTCATGGGCCTCGGACTGAGCTGCGTCGCGCATTGTAGAGGGCGGGTTTCCGCTCAGTCTATGCTTCAAGCCCTGATGTCCAGGTTCGCACCCGTCCTGCTGGTACTGCTGCTCGTCGCCTGCCAGAGCGGGCCGCAGGCACAGGGTGGCCTGCCCGGTTTTCTCGACCGTGTCGCGCCCGGCACCGGCGCACCGCAGCGCGTGGCGCCATCGGCGGGCACACCGGCCCAGACGAATCCGCAAAACAACATTCCGCCCGCCATGCAGCAGGCGCTGCAGCAGCAGCTGCCGCAGCCGGCCTCGCCCTCGCTGGCGATCGAAACCCAACCACTACCGGCTGCACCGCCGCTGACCGCACCGGGCAGCCCGGATGCCATCCGCATCGGTTTCCTGGCGCCGCTATCGGGTCCGAATGCCGGGCTGGGCCGCGCATTGTTCGATGCCGCCCAGCTGGCGCTGTTCGATCTGGCCGACAATCGTCTGGTGCTGCTGCCGCGCGACACTGAAGGCAATGCGGAAAAGGCCTCCGAGGCGGCGCGGCGCGTCATCGCCGAAGGCGCGCAGATCATCATCGGGCCATTATTTGCCAACGAAGCCTCGGCTGTGGGCCTGATCGCGCGCGAGCGCAACATCAAGGTGCTGAGCTTCTCGACCGACCGTAGCGTGGCCGGTGGCGGCGTCTATCTGCTCGGCTTCACGCCGGACCAGCAGGTCGAGCGCGTGATCTCCTATGCCCGCACGCGCGGTCTGACGCGGTTTGCCGCGCTGGCCCCGGATTCGGCCTATGGCAACGCGGTGGTGCAGGCTGCAACCGTTGCAGCCCAGGCCAGCGGCGCCGAGATGCTGCGGCAGGATCGCTATCCGGTCGATAGCGGCGATCTCACCCCCACCGTGCGTCGCTTCGCGACTGCTTTGCGGGCATTGCCGCCGCGCGGCCTGGAAGAACCGCCGGTCGATGGCGTGGATCCCAATCTCGCGCGCCCGGTCGATGGCGTGCTGCTGCCCGAAGGTGGCGCGCGACTGCGCGCCCTCGCACCGCTGCTGCCCTTCTTCGATATCGATCCGCGCGCGGTGCGCTTCCTCGGCACCGGCCTGTGGGATGATCCAAGCTTGAGCACCGAACCCGCGCTGGTCGGCGGCTGGTATGCCGGCCCGGCGCCGGAGGGCTTTGCCGAATTCGCCCGCCGCTTCGAGCAGGGTTTCGGTCGCCGTCCGCCGCGCCTGGCCAGCCTGGCCTATGATGCCACCGCGCTGGTCGGCATCCTGGCACGGCGAACCGATACGCCGACGCCGTTCGACGAGACCGGCCTGTCGAATCCCGACGGGTTCGCCGGCTATGACGGGATTTTCCGCTTTCAGTCCGATGGTCTGGTACAGCGTGGCCTGGCGGTGCTGGAAATCCAGCGCCGCGGCGGCGGACGGGTAATCGACCCAGCACCGAGCAGCTTCCAGGTGCCGGGGAACTGACCTGGCGGACCAGGCCGTGCCGTATCTGACCGGCTGTCCTTAAGCCCTGCAGAATCTTACCGAATCTCACCCTCCGGGGCAGATTACCGAGAAGTTATTCGGTGCTAAGTCTGAGCCCGTGATACCACTGCCAAAACGCAGATCACTACCTACGCGTGCTTCTCACTCCGTGATCCTTCTATTAGAATTTATGTCCTACCCGTCCACGCGGGAGGACCAAAGTGAGCGAAGACATGGCCGACCACGAGCGTATCGATTTTTCCAAGATCAGCTTTCTGGTTGTCGAACCCAATCGTCTGATGGGTCAGATGGTGCGCGACGTTCTGCAGATGCTGGACGTACAGTATATCGACCGCGCCCGCGACTTCGAGACCGCGGTCAACGTGCTGCGCATGGGCCGCACCGACATCATGATCACCGAATGGGCGCTGAGCCAGGAGAAGCTTGGCCGCAACGGCATGGATATCGTGCATTGGGTGCGCAATGACGGCGGCTCGCCGAACCGCATGATGCCGATCGTGATGATGACGGCCAATTCGGAAGAGGAATATGTCTGCCGCGCCCGCGATTGCGGTGTATCGGAATTCGTTGCCAAGCCCTACACGGTCAACGGTTTCTATACCCGCCTCGCCTCGGCGATCGCGCGTCCGCGCCAGTTCGTGCGCATCGGTGAGTATTTCGGCCCGGACCGGCGCCGCCGCAAGGTGGAGTATAGCGGTCCCGAGCGCCGCATCATGGCCGAAGCCGTCTGACGGCCCACGTGGTTTGATCTGCCGGGATGAGTAAAAAACCTGTTTTCATGCCGCCGGCGCAGGAATTGCGCCGCAAGGCGGTCAATTTCAAGAAGGGCTTCAGGCTCAAGCTGGAGCCTGAAGAAATCAAAAAGCTGGAAGCGGTGGTCGAGAAGGCCACCGACCAGTTCACCGTGGAAGTGGCCGACAAGCTGCGGGCCCTGCGCCTCGCGCTGAACGATGTGGCGAACAGCCAGATCGGCGCCGACCAGGCCATGCAGGCCATCCGCTCGATCTCGCTGGAGATCAAGGGCATGGGCGGCATGTTCAAATACCCGCTGCTGACCGCCTTTGCCAAATCGCTGAACGATTTCACCAAGGATATGGGCGCGCCGACGCCGATTCAGCTCGACATCATCGCGGCACAGATCGATGCGCTCTATGTGGTGATGGCCAACCGCATCCAGGGCAGCGGCAGCAAGGTGGAAATGGAATTGCTCAGTGCGCTGGAAGAAGCCGCGCGCAAATACAAGCACCACTGATTTTTTAAATCAGTCTCCACAACGGCAGGCCCGACAAAGCAGCGAAGGCGCAGAGCGCCAGGGCGGCGCGGCGGAACTGCTGTTCGCTGGCGCGCGCGAATAACCGGCTGCCGAGCGACAGCGGCAACAGATAGGCCGGGATCAGCGGCAGCGACATCAGCAGGCTTTGTTGCGTGAACAGCCCGCCCCACCAATAGGCGATGCCGGTGGCTGTCGCGGTGAAAACGAAAAACACGATCAGGTTGGCGCGCACGGTGGCGGCATTGCCCTGGCCGCCGAGCCAGAGCAGCACGACCGGCGGACCCGGCAGGGCCGCAGCGCCACCGCTTAAGCCCGCCAGCGCGCCGGTGCCGAGCGTGGCCGGCAGGCCGAGCCGGCCGGTATAGCGCCAGCCCACCGCCATCAGGCCGACGGCGAGCAGGATCACGCAGCAGATCACCCAGCGCATCACATCGGCATCGGCCACCACCAGCAACGCGACACCGAACGGCACGGCCAGCACCGCGGCTGCGCCCAGCGGCAGCACTTCGCGCCAGACGCAGCGGCGCATCGCATCCGGCAGCATGGCCAGCGCGGCGATATCGTCGGCAATGAAGAGGAGAATGGCGGCGAGTTTCGGCTCGTAGACCAGGCTGGCGATCGGCATGAACACCATTGCGCCGCCGAAACCGGAAAACCCGCGCACCAGGCCGGCCAGCGCAGCTGCGCCGGCCACCGCCCAGTAACGCGGGTCGTTCAGAAAGAAGAAAGTGTCAGGCAACCAGGATGACGACGCCAGCCACCGCCACGACGGCACCGGCCGCGCGTGTCAACACCGGGGTCGCAACCTGCTGCGACAGCAGGGCGGCGACCAGGCCGGCACCATGCAGCAGAGCCGTGGCCAGCAGCATGCCGGCGGCATAAGCCGTGGCCACGCCCTCGCCCATTTCAGCACCATGCGCAAAGCCGTGGAACAGCGCGAAACCAGCGGTGATCGCCATCGCAGCCACCAGCGGCGGACGCGCGGCGAAAGCGACGGCAAGGCCGAGGATCAGCACCGACAGCGCGATGCCGGCTTCGACGCCGGGAAGTGCAATACCGTTCAGGGCCAGCAGGAAGCCGGCGCCCATCGGCAGCACGAAGGCGGCAGGCAGCAGCCAGAGACTGGAGCGGTTGCCGCTGCGGCTGGCGAACTGCACAGCCCAGAGGCCGACGGCCAGCATGGCCAGCAGGTGGTCGAAACCGCCGAAGGGATGCGCGAAACCTTGCGCGAAACCAGCGTCATGCGCTTCGCCGCCTGGATGGCCAGGATGGGCCAGCGCCGGAACAGCAAGGCTTGCCACAAGGATGGCCGGCAGAGCGACGCGCCCCAGCTTTGACATGGCGAGCTTTGATACGAAAGACATGGCAACCTCTTTGAAACGCGCGCAGAAAAATGCGCTGCATGCGGACCCACCCGACTCCCTTTGTGCCCAAGGCCGGCCGGTTTGACAAGACCGGGAGCGCGGCTTACCGTCCGCCGCGATGGTTCGCCGCCACGTTATGTCTGACGTTGCGGCGATGAAAAGGGAACGCGGTGCCGGTTTCTTCGCAGAAGCCCAGGCCGCGGCAGCCCCCGCTACGGTAGGCGGCGAGCGGCGTGCAACAGGCCACTGGCAGGATGTGACAGTCCCCCGGGAAGGCGCACGATCCGCTGCGACCCGCAAGCCCGGAGACCTGCCATCGCCCTTGGTCGAACGGATGTGCCGGACGGGGTGTTTCGGCGCCCGGCCTGTGTCATTCTCGCCCGCCCCGGAAGGGGCTGCGGCGCGACCGGCAGGCTTTCCGTGTCGGCGTCATGAACAGGACGCTTGAAGAATGCAAAAGACTGCTGCCGCCAACATGTCCCCCGCCAAGATTCCGGCAACTGTCGTCACCGGCTTCCTGGGCGCCGGCAAGACCACGCTGATCCGTCACCTGATCACCAATGCCAATGGCCGGCGCATCGCGCTGATCGTCAATGAATTCGGTGAAGTGGGCATCGACGGCGAGTTGCTGAAAAGCTGCGGCGCGCCGGATTGCACGGAAGACGATATCGTCGAACTGGCCAATGGCTGCCTGTGCTGCACCGTGGCCGACGATTTCCTGCCCACCCTGCAGAAGCTGCTCGACCGGCCAAACCCGCCGACGCATATCGTGATCGAAACCTCCGGCCTCGCGCTGCCCAAACCCCTCGTTCAGGCTTTCGCCTGGCCCGGCATCAAGACCCGCACCACGGTCGATGGCGTCATCACCGTGGTGGATGCCGCAGCTGTGGCCGAGGGGCGTTTTGCCGATGATGAAGAGGCACTGGCCGCGCAGCGCGCCGCCGATCCCAACCTGGATCACGACAATCCGCTGGAAGAACTGTTCGAGGACCAGCTCGGCTGCGCCGATCTGGTGCTGCTGAACAAAACCGACCTGCTGGACGAGGGCGCGCTGGACAATGTGCGCGCCGAGATCGCCGCACATCTGCGCCAGGGCGTGAAGACCGTCGCCATCAGCCGCGGCGAAGTGGCGGCCGATATCCTGCTCGGCCTGCAGGCCGCCGCAGAAGATGATATTGCCGCGCGGAAGTCGCATCACGATGACGAAAACGACCACGATCACGAGGATTTCTTCAGCTTCGCCCTAACCCTGCCCGAGCAGCCCTCGCCTGAGGCACTGCTGGACAACCTGCTGCCGGTGATCGCCGAGCATGACATCCTGCGCGTGAAGGGCTTCGTCGCCGTGGCCAATAAGACGATGCGGCTGGTGCTGCAGGGCGTCGGTACGCGACTGTCGCAGTATTACGACCGCGACTGGCAGAGCGGCGAACTGCGCGCCACGCGGCTGGTGGTGATCGGCAAGGCTGGTCTGGACGAGGCGGCGATCCGCGCCGCCCTCGCCGCCGTTTAAGACCCGTGTAAAGAGCGCGCCGCCGTGCATCTGCTCAATGCCATACCCGGCGGCACGGCCACGACAGAGGGCGCGGTCGATCTGGGCCAGACGCCCGGCGACATTGTCATCCTCTCGGCAGCCGATACCGAACTGGCGGCGCTGAGCAGCGCACTGAATGGACTGCCCGACGACTTCCCAAGCCTGCGACTGGCCAACCTGCTGCAGCTCGGCCACCCTTATGCGGTGGACCTCTATGTCGACAGCGTGATCCAGCATGCCAAGCTGGTGATCGTGCGCCTGCTCGGCGGCCAGAGCTACTGGACCTATGGCGTCGAACGCCTGAGCCATCTGTGCCGCGCGCGCGGCATCCTGCTGGCCTTCCTGCCCGGCGACCGCCAGCCCGATCCGGGACTGGACGGCTTCTCGACTGTCGATGACGCAAACCGCGCGATCTTGTTCGACTATTTCCGCGAAGGCGGCATCGAGAATCTGCAGAACTGCCTGCGCCGCGCTGCAGGCATGATCGGCCGTGACGAAGATCCGCCGCCGGCACGCCCGCTGCCGGCCGCCGGCATCTACTGGCCCGGCCTGCATGACCCGGATCTCGACAGCCTGCGCCCGGAATGGACTGCATTGCATCACGGTCCGCGCCCGGTGGCCGCCATCGTGTTTTACCGCGCACTGATGCAGGCCGGCGATCTGGCCGCCATCGATGCGCTGCTGGCGGCATTATCGGCGGAAGGCCTCAACCCGCTGCCGATCTATGTGACCAGTCTGAAAGACCGCATGTCCGCCGATATCGTTGGCACCCTGCTGGATCAGGCTTTGCCCGATGTGATCCTGAATGCGACCAGCTTCGCCCTAGGAAGTCCAACTGGGGGCAGCCCCACTGGCAGTGATGGCGGTGCGGAAGATCCCCTCGGACAATGCGACTGCCCCGTGCTCCAGGTGGTATTCGCCACACAGCCGCGCGAGGACTGGGCGAATGGCACGCGCGGCCTCAATCCGCGCGATCTCGCCATCGCCGTGGCGCTGCCGGAAATCGACGGCCGCATTATGACGCGTGCCGTCGCCTTCAAGGCCGAAGCGCAATTCGATACGCGCACCGAATGCAGCATCGTGCGGCTGCAGCCCGATCAGGGCCGCTGTGTCTATGTGGCGAAACTGGCCTGCGCCTGGTCGCGACTGGGCCGCCTGTCGCCGGCCGAACGCAAAATCGCCGTGGTGATGGCGAATTATCCCAACCGCGACGGTCGCATCGGCAATGGCGTCGGCCTCGATACGCCGCAGAGCGTGGTCGAGATCCTGCGCGCCATGAAAGACGCCGGCTACGAACTGAACGCGCTGCCGGTCAGCGGAAACCGCCTGATCGAATCGCTGATCGAAGGCGTCACCAACGATTTCGCCTCCATGGCCGGCCGGCGCGTGCGCGTGGTCTATCCGCTGGCGCTTTATCGCTGCTTTTTCGAGAGGCTGCCGGCCGCCATCCGCGATGCCGTCTCGGCGCGCTGGGGCGAGCCGGAAGACGATCCGCATATCGATGCCGGCCCCGATGGCAGCAGCGGCTTTGCGCTGCCCGTGATTCCGCTCGGCAATGTGGCCATCATGATCCAGCCGGCGCGCGGCTATAATATCGACCCGGCGCGCAGCTATCATGATCCCGATCTGGTGCCGCCGCATCATTACTTCGCGGCTTACGCATGGCTGCGCGAAAGCTTCGGCGCCGATGCGGTGATCCATTGCGGCAAGCATGGCAATCTCGAATGGCTGCCCGGCAAGGCGCTGGCGCTGAGCGAAGACTGTTATCCCGAAGCCGTGTTCGGCGCGCTGCCGCAGCTCTATCCCTTCATCGTCAACGATCCCGGCGAGGGTACGCAGGCCAAGCGCCGGACTTCCGCCGTGATCCTCGACCACCTGACGCCGCCGCTGACCCGCGCCGAAATCTATGGCGACCTCGCCGGGCTGGAACAGCTGGTCGATGAATATTACGAGGCCGCCGGGCTGGATCGCCGCCGCCTGCCGCTGCTGGCCGAACGCATCATCGCCGAAACCCGCCGGCTCGGCCTGGATGCCGATTGCGATATCCAGATCGGTGAAGCGACAGACTCGGCTTTGCTCAAGCTCGACAACCATCTCTGCGATCTGAAGGAGTTGCAGATTCGCGACGGGCTGCATGTCTATGGCGTGAAGCCGCATGGCGAGCAGTTGATCGATCTTCTGGTCGCGTTGGTGCGGCTGCCGCGCGGCGACGGCAAAGCCGGTCGCGCCTCGATCCTGCGGGCCCTCGCCGCCGATCTCGGCCTGCAGTTCGATCCGCTGGGTACAGATTACGCTGCCGCATGGGAAGGGCCGCAGCCCGCCGTGCTGGCGGATCTCGCGCCGGGCAGCTGGCGCAGCCATGGCGACACCATCGAACGACTGGAGATTCTGGCCAAGCAGCTGGTGGGTGACCGGCGCCTGCCCGATGACGGCTGGACCGCAACCAAAGCCGTGCTGCAGGAGATCGACTATCACCTGCGCGGCGCGGTGCTGAGCTGCGGGCGTGCCGAGATCGAAAACCTGCTGCGCGGGCTGGATGGCCGTTTCGTGCCGCCGGGCCCGAGCGGCGCGCCGACGCGCGGCCGGCCGGAAGTACTGCCAACCGGCCGTAACTTCTACTCGCTGGATGCGCGCAGCCTGCCGACGCCGACGGCCTGGACGCTGGGCTGGCAATCGGCCGATGCTCTGCTGCAGCGCCATCGCCAGGATCATGGTGAATGGCCGCACGCGATTCTGCTCAATGCCTGGGGTACCGCCAATATGCGCACCGGCGGCGATGACATTGCGCAGGCGCTGGCGCTGATCGGCGCACGCCCCACCTGGGAGACCGCATCCGGCCGTGTCACCGGTTTCGAGATCGTGCCGCTGGACCTGCTGGATCGCCCGCGTATCGACGTGACGCTCAAGATCAGCGGCTTCTTCCGCGACGCCTTCCCCGCGCAGCTGGCGCTGTTCGATGCCGCGAGCCGCGCCGTGCAGGCGCTGGACGAGCCGCCGGAACTGAATCCGCTGGCCGAGCGCGTCAAGGACGAGGCCGCCGTGATGATCGGCCGCGGCCTGAGCGCCGAAGAGGCCATGCGCCGCGCCGGCTATCGCGTATTCGGCGCGCAGCCGGGTGCTTACGGCGCGGGCCTGCAGGCGATCATTGATGACGGCGGCTGGGCCGACACCGCCGATCTGGCCAAGGCCTATATCGCCTGGGGCGGCTTTGCCTATGGCAATGATGCCGAGGGTATCGCCGATGCGGAGGTCTTCACCCAGCGGCTCAGCGGCATCGATACCGTGGTGCAGAACCAGGATAACCGCGAGCATGACCTGCTCGACTCCGACGACTATTACCAGTTCGAGGGCGGCGCGGTGGCGGCCGTGCAATACGCATCCGGCGCGGCACCGACCGCCTATCACAATGACCATTCGCGGCCCGAAGCGCCACGCATCCGCCGGCTGGAAGAGGAAATCGCCCGCGTGGTGCGCGGCCGTGCCGCCAATCCGAAATGGATCGCCGGGGTGAAGCGCCATGGTTACAAGGGCGCTTTCGAGATCGCCGCCACGGTGGATTACCTGTTCGCCTTTGCCGCCACGACAGGCCTGGTGCGCGATCATCAGTTCGATGCGCTGTACGATGCCTATCTGGCCGATGCAGACACGCGCGCCTTCCTGGAATCGAACAATCCGGCCGGCGCGCGCGAGATTGCCGAACGCTTCCACGAAGCCATTCGCCGCGGCCTGTGGCGACCCAAGGCGAATTCGACGACAGATCTGCTGGACAGGATGCTTGCCGGATGAGTGAGACCGAAGACGAAAACGCGCGCGCCAACGAAAAGGCCAAGAAGCGCCAGGAGGCCAAGGCCAAAATCATGGCCGGTAAGACCATCGAGAAGGGTCTGCTCATGGTGCATACCGGCAAGGGCAAAGGCAAATCCACCGCCGCCTTTGGCCTCGCCATGCGCGCCATCGGTAACGGCTTTCGCATCGGTGTCGTGCAGTTCGTGAAGGGCGCCTGGCAGACCGGCGAGCGCCCGGTGCTGGAAATGTTTCCCGATCAGGTCGAGATCAAGGCAATGGGCGAAGGCTTCACCTGGAACACGCAGGACCGTGCGCGCGACATCGCGGCGGCGCAGGCTGCCTGGACCGAGGCGAAGCGCATGATCGAGGCCGCCCGTAAAGATCCGCCGGATTTTGACCTGCTGGTGCTGGACGAACTGAATATCGTTCTACGTTACGACTATCTCGAACTCAGCGAGGTGGTCGAAGTGTTGAAGAACCGGCCGCCCAATCTGCATATCGTCGTCACAGGCCGCAATGCCAAGCCCGAGCTGATCGAAGCCGCCGACCTGGTGACCGAGATGACGGAAGTGAAACATCCCTTCCAGGCCGGCGTGAAAGCGCAGAAGGGGATAGAGTTCTGATGAAACGCGACCTGCTCAATCCGGCATCCATCGCGCCGCCGGTCGGCCAATATGCTCATGGCGTGCTGGTCAGCGCGGCACAGCGCACGCTGTATATCAGCGGCCAGATCGGCGTCGCGCCCGATGGCAGCCTGCCGCCGGATTTCGAGAGCCAGGCGCGCAACTGCTGGCGCAATATCGAGGCCGTGCTGAGCGAGGCCGGCATGAGTTTCGACAATCTGGTGAAAACCACCAGCTTCCTGACCGACCGCAGCCAGTTGATACCGAACCGCAAAATCCGCAACGAAATCCTCGGCGACCGCATCTGCGCCTCCAGCGGCATCGTGACCCAGACCCTGATCGGCGACTGGTTGCTGGAAATCGAAGCCATAGCGATGGCATAGTTCCCCCATGACCAGCCCCATGTTCCAGAAGCCCCCGATCGACAACCCGTTCCAGAAAACCGGCGTGATGCTCTGCGGCCATGGCAGCCGCGACACCCGCGCCGTGGCCGAGTTCACCGCGCTGGCCGCGCATATGAAGCGCCGCCTGCCGCACTATGATGTCGACTTCGGCTTCCTGGAATTCGCCACGCCGATCATCCGCACCGGGCTCGACAATCTGCGCGCCCAGGGCAACAGCCGCATTCTCGCACTGCCCGGTATGCTGATGGCGGCTGGCCATGCCAAGAACGACATTCCGAGCGTGCTCAACCGCTATCAGGCCGAGCATCCCGATGTCAGCATCCATTATGGCCGCGACCTCGGCATTGACCTGAAGATGCTGCGCGCCGCCGGCGACAGAATTCAGGACGCACTGAACGCGGCGGGCGACAGTATCGCCCGCCACGAGACCTGCCTGGTCGTGGTCGGACGTGGCACGTCGGATCCCGACGCCAATTCCAACATCGCCAAAGTCATGCGCATGCTGTGGGAGGGCTTCGGCTTCGGTTGGGGCGAGACTGCCTATTCCGGCGTCACCTTCCCGCTGGTGCAGCCTTCGCTCGAACATGTCGCCAGGCTCGGCTACAAACGCGTCATCGTGTTTCCGTATTTCCTGTTCACCGGCATCCTGGTCGAACGCATTTACGAGTCGACCGATCTGGTGGCAGCACAGAATCCGCAGATCGAGTTCATCAAGGCCGGATATCTCAATGACCATCCGCTTGTATTGGAGGTATTCGAGGACCGGCTGACCGAGATTCTGGCCGGCACCAACAACATGAACTGCCAGATGTGCAAATACCGCGCCCAGGTGCTCGGCTTCGAGGACGAGGTCGGCCTGGCGCAGGAAAGCCATCACCATCATGTCGAGGGCATCGGCACCGGCCATGATCACGACCATCATCACCATGATCATGGCCATGCGCACGATCACGCGCATCACAGTCATGATCATGACGGGCATGGCCACCATCCCTATCCGCATGCCGACCATCCGCATGGTCCGCGCACGCTGAACGACAAGTGATGCCGGCCATGCGGCAATACGACTATCTGCGCGATCCCGATGCGATCTATCGCCTGAGTTTCGAGATGATCCGCGCCGAGGTCGATCTGTCGCATCTGCCGCCCGGCATCGATGAGATGGCACTACGCCTGATCCATGCCTGCGCCATGCCCGACATTCTGGGCGACCTCACCTGGACGCCGGACTTACCGGCCGCAGTTCACACCGCATTGCAAGGCGGCAAGCCGATCCTGAGCGACGTCGATATGGTGGCCTATGGCGTGATCCGCTCGCGCCTGCCCGCCGACAACAAGGTGCTGAGCTTCCTCAACACGCCCGAAGCGCGCGCCATCGGTCAGCAGAAACAGATCACCCGCTCGGCCGCAGCTGTTGAGCTATGGAGTCCCCATCTGGAAGGCGCCCTGGTGGTGATCGGCAATGCGCCGACCGCCTTGTTCCGCCTGCTCGAACTGCTCAACAACGAAGGCGCGCCGAAGCCGGCCGCCATTCTCGGTTTCCCGGTCGGTTATGTCGGCGCGGTGGAATCGAAACAGGCGCTGATCGACAGCGCGCCGGCTGGCGTAGCCTATGCGACGCTGAAGGGCCGGCGTGGCGGCAGCGCGATTGCCGCAGCAGCGATCAATGCCCTGGCCACCTGGGCGCCCCAGGACAAGAGGATGCCATGACACGCTGGCTCAGCATCGTCGGTATCGGTGAGGACGGGCTGGAGGGTCTGTCGGCTGCCGCGCGTGCGCTGGTGCAGAGCGCTGACCTGCTGATCGGCGGCGAACGGCATCTGGCGATGATCGCGCCAAACTCTGATCAGGAACGCATCGCCTGGGCCGCATCGCAGCTGCTGGCGCAGGCCGATGGCCTCGCACAATACAAAGGCCGGCGCACCTGCGTACTGGCGAGCGGCGATCCGATGTGGTTCGGCATCGGCGCCACCCTGGCCAAACGCATTCCCGCCGATGAAATGACCGTCGTGCCGCATCCCGGCGCCTTCTCGCTCGCCGCTTCGCGGCTGCTCTGGGCTCTCGATGCAGTGGATTGCCTGTCTCTCCATGGCCGTCCGCTCGACCTGCTCGCCGGTTTCCTGACGCCCGGCGCACGCCTGCTGCTGCTGACCGAAAACGGCGCGGCGCCGGCGAAGATCGCCGACTATCTGGTGAAGCGCGGCTTCGGCAGCGCGCAGCTCACCGTGCTGGAGCATCTTGGTGGCGCACAGGAGAACAGCCTGACCGGCACGGCGAAAGACTGGCCGCATCAGCACTGCGCCGATCTCAACCTGCTGGCCGTCGAGATCAAAGATGGCCCTGGCCTGACGCGGCTCGCCGGGCTTGAGGATGATCTTTACTTACACGATGGCAATATCACCAAGCGCGAGATCCGCGCCGTGACGCTGGCAAGGCTGTCGCCGTTTCCTGGCGATCTGCTGTGGGATGTCGGCGCCGGTTCGGGTTCGATCTCAATCGAATGGCTGCGCGCCGATCGCCGCAACCGCGCCATCGCCATCGAGAACAAAGACACCCGCCGCAGCATGATCGCGCAGAATGCGCTGGCGCTCGGCGTGCCGCAGCTCGAAGTCAAAGCCGGCAGCGTGCCGGAGGCACTGAACGGCCTGCCCGAACCCGATGCCGTCTTCATCGGCGGCGGCATCACCACCGAGGGCCTGATCGAACGCTGCTGGCAGGCGCTGAAACCCGGCGGGCGGCTGGTCGCCAATGTCGTGACCTTGGAAGGCGAAAGCGTGCTGGAACAGGCGCGCCGCGAGCATGGCGGCGACCTCGCGCGATTCTCCGTGCAGCGCGCCGAACCGGTCGGCCGTTTCCATGGCTGGCATGCCATGATGCCGGTGACGCAGTGGAGCGTGACCAAGGAATGAGTATCTGGGAATGAGCGGTATTCTGTACGGTCTCGGGATCGGCCCGGGCGACCCCGAGCTGATCACGCTGAAGGCGCTGCGGATTCTGCAAAGCGCCGATGTCGTGGCCTATCCGGCGCCGGATTCCGGTGACAGCCTGGCGCGCAAAATCATTGCGCCGCATCTGAAAGGCGCCCAGACCGAAATCGCCATCCGCATGCCGCTGACCGTGGCGCGCTTCCCCGCCCAGGCCGTCTACGAACAGGCCGCCGAAGACCTGAGCACCCATCTGGCAGCCGGCCGCATGGTTGCCGTGCTGTGCGAAGGCGATCCCTTCCTCTATGGCTCCTTCATGTATCTGTTCGGCCGGCTGGCCGAACGCTTCCCCGTCGAAGTCGTGCCCGGCGTGTCGTCGCTGACCGCCTGCGCCGCCGCGCTGAAACATCCGCTGGTCTCGCGCAACGATGTGCTGACCGTGATCCCCGCGCCGCTCGACGATGAGACCATCGCCGCCAAGCTGCTGCATACCGATGCCGCCGCCATCCTGAAGCTCGGCCGCCATGGCCCGCGCATCGTCACATTGCTGAAAGAACTCGGCCTGCTCGACCGCGCGCAGTATATCGAGCGCGCCACCATGCCGGAGCAGCGCATTCTTCCGCTATCCGACGTCGACCCCGCCAGCATTCCCTATTTCGCCATGATCCTGGTGCATCGTCGTGGCGAGCAACATTTCATGGAGTTTCAGAGTTGAGTGGGAAACCCGCCCTCATCCTGCTGACACAGAATGCGCGCGGTGTGGCGCAGGCGCTGAGCGCCGCCTTCCCAGCCTGGGAGGTCTATGCGCCCGACGATGCCGCGCTTCAGCATGCGCTTCCACTCGGCAAGGCCACCGACACCATCGCGCAGCTATTCACATCTGGCCGGCCGGTGATCGGCATCTGCGCCGCCGGGATTCTGATCCGCGCGGTGGCGCCGCATCTCGCCGACAAGAATAGCGAACCGCCGCTGATCGCGGTGGCCGCCGATGGCTCCTCCGTGGTGCCGCTGCTCGGCGGCCATCACGGCGCCAATCTGCTGGCGCGTCGGATCGCCACCGTGCTGCAGGGCATTCCCGCCATCACCACCGCCGGCGATCTGGCTTTCGGCCTCGGCCTGGATGAACCGCCGGACGGTTACACGCTGGGCAATCCGCAGGATGCCAAGGGCGTGATGGCGACGCTGTTACGTGGCGGCGGCGGCGTCCGCATCCAGGGCGAGGCGCCCTGGTTCGCCGACAGCAATCTGCCGGTCAGGGATGACGGCGCGCTGCTGATCGAGGTGACACATCGTAGTGTCGACGGCAGCCCCGAGCATCTGGTCTATCACCCGCGCAGCATCGCCATCGGCGTCGGCTGCGAACGCAACACCAAACCGGTCGAGCTGATCCGGCTGGTGCAGGGCGTGATCGACGCCGAAGGCATCGCGCGCGACAGCATCAGTGGAATTTATTCGCTCGACCTCAAGGCCGATGAACCGGCCATGCAGGAACTGGCGAAATGGTTCGGCGTGCCGTTCCGCGTCTTCGATGCCGCCACTTTGGAGGCCGAGACGCCGCGCATGAAGACTCCCTCCAACGTGGTGTTTGCCGAGGTCGGCACCCATGGCGTGGCGGAAGGCGCGGCGCTGGCGGCTGCCGGACCGGATGCCGAGCTGATCGTGCCGAAGCGCAAATCGGAGCGCGCCACCTGCGCGCTGGCGCTGGCACCGGCACCTTTCGATGGCGCCACACGCGGCAGCCCGCGCGGCGAGTTGCATGTCGTCGGCACCGGGCCGGGCGATGCACTCTGGCTGACGCCGGAAGCGCGCATCGCGCTGGCCGAGGCCACCGACTGGGTCGGCTACGGCCTCTATCTCGATCTCTATCCGCAGCTGCAGCCTGGCAAAACCCTGCATCGCTATGAACTCGGCGAAGAGGAAGTGCGCGTGCGCGCGGCCCTCGATCTCGCGGCGCAGGGCAAGCGCGTGGCCCTGGTCTGCTCCGGCGATCCCGGCATCTATGCAATGGCAACGCTGGTGTTTGCCCTGCTGGAGAAGGAACCGCAGCGCAAGGACTGGGCACGCGTGGCCGTGCAGATCGCGCCCGGCATCTCGGCTTTGCAGGCCGCCGCCGCGCGCTCCGGCGCTCTGCTCGGCCACGATTTCTGCACGATTTCGCTGTCCGACCTGCTGACGCCGCTGGAAGCCATCCTCGAACGCATCAAGGCGGCAGCACAGGCCGACTTTGTCATCGCCTTCTACAATCCAGTGTCGCAGCGCCGCCGCCACCAGCTGGAAATGGCAAAAGACATCCTGCTGCAGCATCGCCCGGCACAGACACCGGTGGTGCTGGCGCGCAATCTGGGCCGTGAGGGCGAGCGCGTGACGCTGACCACGCTCGCCGACCTCGACATCGACAAGGTCGACATGCTGACCGTGGTTCTGGTGGGATCGAGCGCCAGCCGCGCCATCGAACTGCCCGATGGCCGCCGCTTCGCCTATACGCCGCGCGGTTACGAGAAGAAGTTCGACGCATGACCGTCCATTTCATCGGCGCCGGCCCCGGCGCGCCCGACCTGATCACCCTGCGCGGCGCGGCACTGATCAAAAAATGCAAGGTCTGTCTTTACGCCGGCTCGCTGGTGCCGAAGGAAGTCGTCACCCTGGCCCCAAAGGGCGCCCGCGTGATCGACACCGCGCCGCTCGACCTGAACGAGATCATGGCCGAGATCGCGGCCGCGCATGCGAAAAAGCAGGATGTCGCGCGCGTGCATTCCGGCGATCCGTCGCTCTATGGCGCGATTGCCGAACAGATCCGTCGCCTGAAAGCGCTCGGCATCCCTTACACGATCACGCCGGGCGTGCCGGCCTTCGCCGCCGCCGCCGCCGCTTTGCAGACCGAACTGACATTGCCCGATATCGCGCAGAGCGTGATCCTGACCCGCACGACCATGAAGTCGTCGGATATGCCGAAGGGCGAAACGCTGGCAAATTTTGGTCGCACGGGTGCCACGCTGGCGATCCACCTGTCGATCCGCAACATCAAACATGTGGTGGAGGAACTGACGCCGCATTACGGCGCGGACTGTCCGGTGGCGGTCGTCGTACGCGCCACCTGGCCCGACCAGGAGATCATTCGCGCCACACTCAGCACCATTGCCGCGAAAGTGCGCGCCGCGAAAATCACCCGCACGGCGCTGATTCTGGTCGGCCGCGTGCTGGACGAGGCCGCCGAATTCCGCGACAGCGCGCTGTATGACCCGCAGCATGTGCATGTGCTGCGGCCGGGGAAGAAGAAAGCTAAGTAGCCCTCATCCCAACCCTCTCCCGCAAGCGGGAGAGGGAGGGCCCCGCCGCGAAGCGGTGGGAGGGTGAGGGCCTTCTACACCGCGTGAATATTGATCCAGCTCAGCGCGGCACTGACCGATTCCAGCACCTCGCCGGGTGGCAGCGGCGGGCGTTCGATCATCAGTACCGGCAGATGCAGCTCCGCCGCCGCCGCGATCTTGGCCGCCGAGCCGCCGGAATTGCGCGTCACCAGCAGGTCGATGCGATGCTGCTGCATCAATGCCTTCTCATCGTCAGGCGTGAACGGCCCGCGCGCCAGCAGCAATTCGCCTCTGGGCAGCGCCGTGCCCGCTGCCGGTGGATCGATGCTGCGGATCAGAAACCATCTTTCATGGCCATGCGGCGTATCTTCTTCGCCCAAAGGCACGAAGGCGCCGAGATCCTGCCGGCCGATGGCGAGGAAAATCCGCTGTGCCGGGTGGAAGCGCAGGAAGGTGGCCGCCGCCGCAATGCTGGGCATCAGGCTCCAGCGGTCGCCCGGCGCCGCCACCCAGGCCGGCCGCACCAGCTTCGCGCGCGGGATGCCGAGCAACCTGCAGGCATCATGCGCATGCCGCGCCATCTGCGCCGCAAACGGATGCGTGGCATCCAGCACAAGATCGATCTTTTCCGTCGAGAGATAATCGGTCAGACCCTCGACGCCGCCGAAGCCGCCAACGCGCAGCTCGCCCGGCGGTTGCTCCGGCACTTCGGTCCGCCCGGCCAGCGAGGAGATGCAGCGCAGGCGGCCATGGCCGTGCAGCTCACGCGCCAGACGCAGCGCCTCGCCGGTACCGCCGAGCAGCAGCAGGTTGCGCAGCCGCGCCATGTCGCCTCCACATTATCCGCGCCAAGTATACATGATGAATGTGCTCCTGTACTCTGCGGCCATGCAGCTGCCCGCCCTCGATATGCCCGTTTTCCAGCCCGGCTGGGTCTGGCTGGCCGGCGCCGGCCCCGGCGATCCGGGCCTGCTGACCCTGCATGCGGTCAATGCGCTGAACCAGGCGGATATCGTGATCTACGACGCACTGGTGGGCGAGGCGATCCTGCGCTGTGCGCGGCCCACCGCCATCCTGGAATACGCGGGCAAGCGCGGCGGCAAGCCCTCGCCGAAGCAGCGCGATATTTCCGAACGGCTGGTCGACCTGGCACGCCAGGGCAAACGCGTGCTGCGGCTGAAGGGCGGCGATCCCTTTGTCTTCGGCCGCGGCGCGGAAGAAGCGCTCTCCCTGCGTGACTCAGGTATCCCTTTCCGCATCATTCCCGGCATTTCCGCCGGCATCGGCGGGCTGGCCTATGCCGGCATTCCACTGACCCATCGCGACACCAATTCCTGCGTCACCTTCCTGACCGGGCATAACGCCAGCGGCGACGTGCCCGACAGCCTCGACTGGGCGGCGATGGTGCGCGCCTCGCCGGTGCTGGTGATCTACATGGCGATGAAGCATCTCGACATCCTGACAGCGAAGCTTCGCCATGCGGGCTTAAGCGGCGACCGCCCCGCCGCGCTGGTGCAGGATGCCACGCTGCCGCAGATGCGCGTGCTGACCAGCACGCTCGACCGCATCTGCGCTGATGCGCAGGCGGCCGGCATGACACCGCCGGCTTTGCTGGTGGTCGGCGAGGTGGTCGATCTGCAGGCCGCCTTCGGTCGCAGCGACCTGCAAGCCACCTTAAGCACATCATGCCAGGCGGCGTCGTAATCGCCGCGCCCGCCTCGGGCAGCGGCAAAACCACCGTGACCCAGGCGCTGCTGCGCCTGCTGACGCGCGAAGGCCGTATCGTGGCGCCGTTCAAAACCGGGCCTGACTATATCGACGGCGCCTTTCTGCGCGGCGCCGCCGGCACCGGCCGCCCCTGCTACAACCTCGATGGCTTCGCGATGCGGGCCGAGACCCTCGCAGCGGCGGTCGTCGCCGGCGCGCAGGATGCCGACCTGGCGATCATCGAAGGCGTGATGGGCCTGTTCGATGGTGCCGCCAATGGCGCGGGTTCGACCGCCGACCTCGCCGCCCTGCTGAACCTGCCGGTGATCCTGGTGATCGATGCGGCGCGCCAGAGCCAGTCGGTCGCGGCGATCGCACATGGTTTCCGCAGCCTGCGCCAGGATGTGACCGTGGCCGGCGTGATCCTCAACCGCGTGGCATCGCTGCGCCACGAAGCCCTGCTGCGTGCGGCATTGCAACAGATCGACATGCCGGTGCTGGCGGCCTTGCCGACGCAGGAGGATCTGGCACTGCCGAGCCGGCATCTGGGTCTGATGCAGGCCGGCGAACATGCCGATCTCGATCTTTTCCTCGATACCGCCGCCGACTGGCTGCATCGGCATCTCGACCGCGCGCTGCTGGAACATGTCTTGCGGCCGCTGAAGCTGCAGCCCGATGCGACGCTGCGCCCGCTGCCGCCGCTGGGCCAGCAGATCGCGGTGGCGCAGGATGCCGCCTTTGCCTTCAGCTATCCGCATCTGCTGCAGGGCTGGCGCAACCAGGGTGCCGAACTGAGCTTCTTCTCGCCGCTGCAGGATGAAGCGCCGGCACAAGACTGTGATGCAATCTTCCTGCCCGGCGGCTATCCCGAACTGCAGGCCGGACGGCTCGCCGGAAATGGCACCATGTTGCAGGGCCTGCGCGCCGCTGCCGCGCGCAAGGCTGCGATCTACGGCGAATGCGGCGGCTTCATGCTGCTGGGGCGCAGTCTGACCGACGCCGAGGGCCAGGAGCATGCCATGGCCGGACTGCTGCCGGTGGCCACCAGCTTCGCGCAGCCGAAACGCCAGCTGGGCTATCGCCGCATCACGGCGCTGGCCGATTCGCCGCTGGGCGCAAAGGGCAGCCGCTTTCGCGGTCACGAATTCCACTATTCGATCCAAACGGACGGCGATGGCATCATGATACCGCTATTCAGTACCGAAGATGCTACCGGCACTGTGCTCGGCACGGCCGGCTGCCGCGACGGCAGCGTGTTCGGCAGCTATCTGCATCTGATCGACCGCGCATAAGCCGATTGCCGCGCGCGACTCAGCCTGATTAAACTCCGACTGGCCCGACAGATTGCCGGATTCGGATGATCAACTGGATCGATATCCTCTCGCCGAAACTGCGCCAGCTGCATCAGGACTGGATTCATTATCGCGGCAATTTCCTGATGCCGGGCGTCACCGACTATAACGCCTTCGCCAGCGTCGACGCGGTGCAAGATGCCAGCGCCAGTTCGGCCGCCGTGCTGCTGCCGGCCGAGGGCGGGCCGGTGTTCAAGCATATCGGCCTCGCCCTGACCAACATCATGCCCGACTGCAAACCAGGCATGCGCTTTGCCGAATTGAAGTCACCGGTGATCCGCGCCGCCGTGACGGCGCCATATCATCGCATCGTCAGCAGCCGCCAGCCGGACGTGCGACGCAACCGCGGCAGCGATGGCGCGGCGGATTTCGAAATGCTGCTGCTGCCATTCTGCGATCCCAGGCTGCATGTCCGCATCATCCATGCCGTCTATGATCTGGCCGGCATCGACTGGAAAAGGGCCTTCAAATGATCGCGCCGCCTAAACCCGGCAACGAACCCTTCCGCCTCGCGGCCCTGCATGCCCTGCCTTTGCTGGACACCGCCACCGAGCCGGATTTCGACGCCATCGTGCAGATCGGCCAGGCGCTGTTCGCTGTGCCGACCTGCCTGGTCACCCTGATCGATGCCGAGCGCCAGTGGTTCAAGGCCCGCATCGGCCTGGACGCGCCCGAAACGCCCCGCTCGGTTTCCTTTTGCGGCCATGCCATCCTGCAGGAAGATGTCTTTGTCATTCTCGACGCCAGCCAGGATGAGCGGTTTCACGACAATCCACTGGTGACCGGACCGCCCTTCATCCGCTTTTATGCCGGCGCGCCCATCCTGCTGCCGAGCGGCTATACCATCGGCACGGTCTGCATTCTGGGCCCGGAGCCGCGCAGCAGTTTCGATGACGGCGAACGTGGCAGACTGGCACAACTCGCCAAGCTGGCGCTCACCGCCATCACCGTGCGCGCGCTGCGCCAGGACCTGGATGTCAGCCGCAACCTGGCCGAACGCTGCGAGGCGGCGATGCAGGCAACGCCCGATCCGCTCGCCCTGCTCAATGCAGATGGCGAACTGACCTTCTGCAACGATGCCTTTGCCGCCCTCTGTCCCACCTGGCCCGATCCCGGCCTTGAGCTGGCGACGGCGCTGGGCCTGCCGGCAGAGGCCTGGTCGGCGGCGGCCATGCTGCAGGGCGGCCGGCGCGAGATGCAGCTGCCGACCGAACGGCTCACCCTGGCAATCTACCGCGATGGCGGCGGCTTCGTGGTGGCCCGCGCGCAAGCCTGAAGGGCGGATCATGACTTGCAGCCTGACTCACCCCTGCTACCATCCGGGCACTGAGAACCGATTCGGTCTTAACGTTTCCTTTGCCGGTTCTGGGCTAGTCACCGCTTACATGCTGTTCCGCGTCGCCGTCTTCAGTCTGAGTCTGGTCCTGCTTGCCCCGCCATCGCTGGCGGCCGAGGCGAAGCAGACGCCGCTGACCCCGGTTTCCGCGACTCCCGCACCGGTCAGCACCGTCACAGTCGCTCAAACAACGGCGCCAGCCGACCTGCCCGAGAAGGGCATCGATTCCGGCCTGCCGCTGCCACGCTTCGTCAGTCTCGCCGCCGAGAAGGTGAATGCCCGCACCGGCCCGGGCTCGCGCTATCCGATCGCATGGCAGTACCAGCGCCGCGGCCTGCCGGTGGAAGTGGTGGCGGAATACGAATACTGGCGCCGCATCCGCGACCACGACGGCACCGAGACCTGGGTGCATAAGAACCTGACCTCGGGCAAGCGCTATGCCGTGGTCGAAGGCGGCGTGCGTGCGCTGTATCGCAAACCCGACGTCGATACTGATGTGCTGCTGACCGCCGAAACCGGCGTGCAGGCGCGGCTGCGCAAATGCCCAGATGCCATGTGGTGCCAGGTGGAGATTGCCGGCACCAAGGGCTGGATGCCGCGCAACTCGCTCTGGGGCCTCTATCCCGGCGAAGTGTTCGACTGACGCCAATTCAGTCGCGTAGATCCAGCAGCCGGCGCATCGATTTCAGGATTTTCGGATTGGCCAGCAGGTCGGCCAGCGTGTAGCGGTCGAGCACCGCGATAAACGCGCGCACCGCTTCGGCAAATGGCTGCTGCAGCAGGCAGGCTGACGCAATCGGGCAGGTATTGCTCTTCGCGTCGAAACATTCCACCAGATCGAAATTATCCTCGGTGGCGCGCACCACCGCGCCGACGCCGATCCCGGCCGGCGGCTTGCCCAGCCTCAGCCCGCCATTGCGGCCCCGCAGGGACTCGACAAAGCCCTGCTGCGTGAGCGTCAGCGCCACTTTCATCAGGTGATTGCGCGACACGCCGTAATGCTGGGCGATCTCCTCGATGGTGCAGCGCCGCTCGGGGTTGAGCCCTAAGAACATGAGCAGGCGCATCGCGTAATCTGTGTGCAAAGTCAGGTGCATAGTGGGACCCGGCGGGGCTGTGACGGCTGCGACAAAAATATGCATCTTATTTACTTGATATAGAGTCGAAATTCAATAAGATGCATTTCAGATACTTAATTAAGGCGTCCAGACACGAAAGGAACACGCCATGCGGTACGAAGCCAATCTGAAGACCCAGTTGCAGGCCGCCACCGCCTTGCCGGCCGCCGGCCACAACATCCCGGTCTACGACACGCTGCCCTATGCCGCGTTCGGCATTCCGGTCGGCGCCGCCGGCGCGATGATGCTGGCCTACTGGCTCACCTTCGGGGCCTATGCCCATGCCGCCTTCATGGTGGCGATCAGCACGGTCTATGTCGCGATGTATGTCGGCACGCCTTATGTGATGGCGCGGCTCGGCGAGACCATGCTGCGCGAACGCCATGGCGGCCAGGCGGCGCCGAGCTTGCGTGACTTCCTCAATGGCAGCATCGCCACCTGGACCGGTCCGATGAGCGGCTGGAGCGCGATGATCCAGGTGACGTTGATCCCGGTCGGGCTGGCCTTTGCCACCATCGGCATCTGCCTGGCGGTGATCGCGGCCCGCTAATGCAGGCACCGCAGGCAGGCGCTCCTGCCTGCGGCCCTTATCTTTCAAGGTGATCTCATGACAGCCGCCGCCCTCACCCCCGCCCCCATTTCGCAGCCCTGGCCGGTTCTGGCGCTGGGCTTCCGGCCCTTCTATCTCGTCGGTGCGGCATCGGCCGTGATCCTGCTGCCGCTCTGGCTCGCCACGCTGGACGGGCATCTGACGCTGCCGGTGCCAGATCCGCTCGGCTGGCATGCGCATGAGATGCTGTTCGGCTTTGCCGCCGCCATTATCGCCGGCTTCCTGTTCACCGCCGTGCGGCACTGGACCGGCGGCGACACCCCGCGCGGGCGCGCACTGGCCGCCCTGGTGCTGCTCTGGCTGGCCGGCCGTATCGCGCCCTTCATCGCCACGCCAGTCATCGCTGCCGCCATCGACCTGGTTTTTCTGCCCGCCATCGCCATTGCCGTGGCCAGGCCGATTGCCGCCATGACACCACCGCGCGGCCAGCGCCGGCCCTGGCTGCCGGTGATCGTGCTGACTCTGCTGAGCCTTGCCAACCTGCTGCATCATCTCGACCAGATCGCCGTCGCCCGTGCGCTCGGCTTCGGCATGGTCGCCATGCTGATCGCGGTGATTGCCGGCCGCGTGATCCCGAGTTTCACCATGACCGGCGCGCAGGTCAGCGTGGCCCCCGCGCCGTTGCGGGATCGTGTGGCGCTGATCGCGCTCGGCCTTGCCGTCGCGCTGGATATCGCGGCGCAGATCGTGCCGGTTCCGGCCGTGCCTCTGGCTGTCGTCAACATCCTCGCAGCTCTCATTCATGCTGCACGGCTGCAGCAATGGCGCAGCCATCGCGCGCTGCGTCTGCCGCTGCTGGCGATCTTGCATATCGCCTATGCCTGGCTGCCGGTGGCGCTGCTGCTGCGCGGGCTCGCCTATCTCGATCTGGTATCGCCCGCGCTGGCGCTGCATGCGCTCGGCGTCGGCGCCATGGCTGGACTGATGCTGGGCATGATGACGCGCAGTTCGCTCGGCCATACCGGACGGCCGTTGCGTGCCGGAGGGTGGGAGATTGCCATTTACGTCGCGATCACGCTGGCCGCCGTGTTCCGCCTGTGGGCTGGACTTCAGACCGACTGGATGTTGCCGCTGCTTTGCGCCGCCGGCCTCGCCTGGGAAGCCGCCTTCGGTCTGTTCCTGCTACGCTACGCGCCGATGCTGCTGCGGATGCGCATGGATGGAAAGCCAGGTTGAGTCATTTGCCGCTCGCCTTTCGCCGCCATTTGCCCTAGATCGAGATCACCATGGCCCACCAGGACGAAACCGACAGCACGCTCGCGGAACGCCAGGCCCGCCGCGCCGCCCTGGCGCCCGGCGCGCAGGTCGGCATCGACGAGGCGATGGTGTATCGGATGGTCCATAGCTTCTATACCCGCATCCGCGCGGACGCGGTGCTGGGCCCGATCTTCAACGAGGCGATCCAGGATCGCTGGGATACACATCTGGCCAATATGGTGGATTTCTGGTCGTCGGTGGTGCTGATGACTGGGCGCTATTCCGGCCGGCCGATGGCGGCGCATCTGCTGCTCGACTCAAAACGCGGCGAACGCGGGATGCCACGGCTGGACCAGCCGCATTTCGACCGCTGGCTCGAGCTGTTCCGCGCCACCGCCGCCGAAGTCTGTCCGCCGCAGGCTGCGGCCTTGTTCGTCAGCCGCGCGGAAAAGATCGCGCAATCCTTCGTGCTCGGTCTGCGCTTCCAGCGCGGCGAGCAGCCCGACTGGCTCGGGCCGGCCAAGAGCGAGCCACCGCAATCCTGATACACGTCATCCTCGGACTTGATCCGAGGATCTCTCTCCAATCTGCCCGAGATGGTCGGGTCGAGCCCGACCATGACGATGTTGTTAGTAAAGCCGCGTCTTGTAGCTCTCCGCCAGATTCGCATCGGCGGCTTCGGCATCGACGCCGGCCACCTGGTCGGCGATCACGCGGCCCAGCGACGGGAAGCTGCTGCGCGGTACATGCTTTTCCACGTTCCACAGATCCGAGCGGATCATCGCCTTGCCGCAATGGAAATAGACTTCGCGCACACTGATCTCCAGCGCCGAGGCAGGCACCTTGCCCTGCGCGATCATCGGCTGCAGGCGCGCCGCATCGGTGATCACCTTTGCGGTGCCATTGACGCGCAGCGTCTCGTTGATGCCGGGCACCAGGAAAAGCAGCCCGACATCGGGTGAAGCGACGATATTACGCAAACTGTCGATCAGGTTGTTGCCGCGCCGGTCGGGCAGCAGCAGGGTCGTGTCATTCTCGACACGCACGAAACCCGGCGCATCGCCGCGCGGCGAGGCATCACTGCCGTCCGGGCCATGCGTTGCCAGCACCGCGAAAGGCGATAGCGCGATGAAGGCGCGCGCATGCTGGTCGAGCCGGTGCAGGATTTTCTTCTGCACGAGATCGCTGGGCGCTTCATAGCAGTCGCGCAGGGCGGTTTCTGAGTCGAGAACAGTCATCGGCAAACTCCTTCAAAGGAGTGTATCGCTAAGTACACACCATTGTCATGGCCGGGCCCGTCCCGGCCATCCACGTCTTCGGTCCGCTGTTTTAAGAGGAAGGCGTGGATGCCCGGATCAAGTCCGGGCATGACAGTAAAATGGAACACTAGGCCTTCGGATGCGGCAGGATCACGATGCTGGGGGCCGAGCGGATGGCCAAGCCGTGGAACACTGCCTCAATATTGTTGCCCTCTGGATCGAGGGCGAAAGCGGCATAATAACCCGGATGGTATTTCTCGCGAAAACCCGGCGCGCCGTTATCCCTGCCGCCCGCCTTCAGCACGGCGTCGTGAAACCGCTGCACCATCGCCTGGTCGAGCGCCTGGAAGGCGATATGGGCGCGGCCGGTAGGGTGGAAATCCGCATGCGCCTCGGGGCTACTGACATAGAGTTCGTCGCAGCCGAAAAAGCCCGGGCCCTCGTGCTCGACCTTGAGGCCGAGTGCCGCGAAGGCCGCGTCGTAGAACCGCCGCGCAGCGGCAAGGTCTTTCACCACCAGATGCACATGGTCGATCAGCCGGCCGCGGTGAAGCCGCATATCTCTCTCCTCCGGATCGTGAAACATCGCCGGGATTAACCCGCGGCGAAGCCGTTTGATCCGGAGGAAAAGGGCCATCTACATCGTCGTTCCCGCGCCCGGCGGCGTAGCCGGCTTACATATACTGTCGCGCAAAGCGCGACGGGCGGGAACCCAGTCGATCCACCGCCTGGATGCCCGCCTGCGCGGGCATAACGATAAAGGTTTACGCGAAATCCGCGGCCAGGCTTTCGCGCACTGTTTCCGGCATCACGGCGATATGGCCGTAATTCGGATGCTCAATGGCGAGCAGCACGCGGGTGCCCGGTTTGCGGAAATCGGCGATCTGCGCGGCGGTGAAGGGGAAGCGCAGGAAATGCACGCTTGAGGTCTTGCCGTCCTCGCGGTTGCGTTCGGCATCATCCTCGGGCACCGACTTCACTTTATGATTGCCGAATTCCAGCATCACCATCTGGTCGACATTGGTGAGCTGGCCCAGCACGGCCGGACGGCGCACCGGATCGTCGACTTCGATCATGAAGGTGCAGACCAGTTCGCTGCCCTTGGGGATCAGCGGCGCATAGGCATGCAGCTCATCCTTGATCTGCTCCTCGCCGCCCTTTTCGATGAACAGCATTTCGTGAATCTGCCACCACATCGTGGCGTAATTCTCGAAATAGAAGGTGCAGAACGGACCGACGCCGACGCGGCGATGCTTCTTGATGCCGACGATCTCGGCGCGCTTGTCCTTGCGCACCTTGACGAAGTCATCCATCGAGAGGATGTCGGCGCGGGTGATGGTGGTCTTCAGACTCATGACGCTCTCCTGTGTGCCGGATGCCCCTCCGTCACCGGGAACCCTTTAAAGTAAACCGTAAGCCTTGGCGAACAGCTCGACCGGATGCTCGGCCTTGGCCGGCAGGGTGAAGCCCTCTTTATCCTTACCTTCACGTTCCATACCCTGACGAATATGGATGCCCGCCAGCGGACATTCAGAGGCGATATGCGCCTTATTCTCCTTCACCGCCGTGCGCATGACGGGTTTCCCAACCTTCATGCCGACTTCGAAGAACTCCTTGCGCACGCCCCACGAGCCGCCATGGCCGGCGCAGCGTTCGATCACCGCCAGCGACGATCCCGGCGTCATCTCGGGGATCAGCTTCATCATCTCGGTCGCCTTGGCGCCCATATTCTGTGCGCGGGCATGGCAGGCCAGATGCAGCGTGACGCCACCTTCGAGCGGCTTCAGCCCCGGCGCCAGGCCGTCCTTCTTGGCGATATCGACAATGTATTCCGAGATATCGAAAGTCGCCTGCGCTAGTTTCTTGACCAGAGGATCATTCGGCAAGATCAGCGGCCATTCGAATTTCAGCATCAGCGCGCAGCTGGGCACCAGCGCCACGATATCGTAACCCTGGTCGATCAGCGGCGCGTAGAACTCGGCCACCACACGGGCCTTCTTCGCCACATCGGTGATATCGCCCTGTTCCAGCCGCGGCATGCCGCAGCAGCCCGGATAATCGACCCGCAGATCGACGCCGTTATGCGCCAGGATCTTCTGCGCCGCGATGCCGATATCGGGATTGTTGTAGTTGCCGAAGCAGGTGGCATAGATCGCCGCCTTGCGCTTGCCGAAGCCGGGCGCCTGTGAATTCACAGTGGCGGGCTCGGATTTGGCGCGCGCCACCAGCGTTTTGGAATTGAATTTCGGCAGCTCGGCATCGTGATGGACATCCATCACTTTTTCCATGATCGGCCGGGTCAGGCCGTTGCCGCGCTCGCTCGCCCAGTTGGCGATGGGGGCGACCAGACCAGCCAGTTTGCCGTTGCGGTCGGTCTGCGACAGTTGGTCGCCGATCGCATCCTTATGGCCGTGATGCCGCTCAGCCGCACGGTAGCGCAGCATCAGATGCGGGAAATCGAGATTGAACTCGTGCGGCGGCACATAGGGGCATTTGGTCATGTAGCACAGGTCGCAGAGCGTACAGGCGTCTACGATCGGCTTGAAATCTTTCGAATCAACTTCATCGAGTTCGCCGGTCGGCGAAGCATCGACCAGGTCGAACAGGCGCGGAAAACTGTCGCAGAGATTGAAGCAACGGCGGCAGCCGTGACAGATATCGAGCACGCGCCGCATTTCGGCGTCGAGCTTTTCCAGATCGTAGAAATCAGGATTGTTCCAATCCAGCGGATGCCGGGTTGGCGCCTCCAGGCTGCCTTCGCGCATGGTCGTCCCCTACGGGTGCTAAACGTGCTGGTCATCCGGCGGAGCGCCCCAGAATCGCTTCTTGGGGGTCGCGTCCGCCGGATCGTTTACGTCACCGTAAAAGGAGACTCAGCCCAGGGTGTCGAGGGCCTTCTGGAAACGGCCGGCATGGCTCTTTTCAGCCTTGGCCAGCGTCTCGAACCATTCGGCGATCTCGTCGAAGCCTTCCTCGCGGGCGGTCTTCGCCATGCCGGGATACATGTCGGTGTATTCGTGGGTCTCGCCGGCAACGGCGGCCTTCAGATTGTCCGAGGTCGCACCGATCGGCAGATCGGTGGCCGGATCGCCCACTTCGGCCATGAATTCGAGATGGCCATGGGCATGGCCGGTCTCGCCTTCCGCGGTCGAGCGGAACACGGCGGCGACGTCGTTGTAGCCTTCCACGTCGGCCTTCTGGGCGAAATACAGATAGCGGCGGTTCGCCTGGCTTTCGCCGGCGAAGGCTTCCTTCAGATTGCCGTGAGTCTTGGTACCTTTGAGTGCGGCCATAGTGCGGTCCTCCTTGGCTGTCGCTTGCCGCCGCGCAGACCATGGGGGGCCTCACGACGGATCGTCCCGCCTGACTCCTCAAACTGCATGGGGAGCAGCGGGACAGAGATTCGGAACGCCGGGATTATGGACGCGCCTCGCCTACAGTCAAGGTTGTTTGGAATTGTTCTAAATCTGAGAATGGCTCGCAGAAGCGTCATGGCGCGGACCTATGGCGCTGAGGTGGCAATGGCGGGGCCGCTCCCGGTGCCGTAGAGTGCAAGCGCCCCTTACGTGCCGCATCAGTTCAATATGACCAAAAACAAGATCGCCATCGACACGGTCTGGAGCTACGCCGCTTTCGCCGTCATGGCGGTGAGCGGCCTGACCATCAATATCCTGGTCGGCGCGGCCTTCGGCGCAACGGGGCTCGGTGTGTTCGGACAGGCAATGGCGATCTTCGTGATCGCCGGCCATGGCAGCGCGGCAGGGCTTCACAATGCGGTTTTCCGCGCCATCGCGCTGACCCCTGAATCTGCTGGCGGCCTGCTGGCGACGGCACAAGTCGCGGCACTGCCCTTCGCGTTCGGGACCGCTGTGCTGGCCCTGCTTTGCGCGCCGGCCATCGGCCAGGCGCTCGACAGTCCGGCAACGGCGGCAGCCATTCTTTGGATGGTGCCCGGCCTGCTGTTCTTCGGTCTCAACAAGATCGGGCTGGCCGCGCTCAATGGGGCATCGCTAATGCGACGCCATGCCGCCGGACAGATGCTGCGCTATCTCGTCATCGCCTTTGCGGTGGCTGCCGTGACGGCATTCGACGATGGCCCGGAGCGATTGGGCGCGGCCTTCTCGCTGGCTGAAATCGCGGTCAGCCTGTATCTCGTCGCGACGATGTTGCCGCTCTGGCGCAGCGGCACGGACCGTCGCCTGTCGCTGCAGCGGGCCATCGAGATGTTGCAGTTTGGTTGGCGCAGCCTCGGCGCCAGCCTGATGGCCGATATCAACCTGCGCGTCGATACTCTCATGCTGGGGCTGTTCATGAGCGACCGCGAGGTTGGCATCTATGCCTTTGCCGCCATGCTGGTCGAAGGACTGGGCAATGTCGCGCTGGTATCGCGCAACCTGGTCAATCCCTATTTCACCCGATTGCTCGCCACAGCCGACAGCACGGCAATCCGCCGACTGGTCGCACAAGTGCAGATGGTGGCATGGCCGTTTCTGCTGCTCGTCTTCATCGCAGCCTGGCAGCTGTATCAGCCAGCTGTACGGCTGGTGATGGGCGCCAGCGATCTGGAGCAGGGCCTCGCGGCGTTGCTGATATTGATCGCAATGATGGCGCCCTACTTTGCTTTTTCTACCTTTGAGGAGGCTCTGATGCTGGCCGGCCATGCCGGTACGCAAAGCCTCTATCAAGTCGCAGTCACGATCGCCAATGTCGGCCTGAACCTTCTGCTGATTCCGCCGTTTGGCATCGAAGGCGCCGCCGTCGCCACCGGACTGGCCTCGCTGTTCGCCTGCCTGCTGCTGTTGGTGACGGTACGATATCGCACCGGCCACCTGTTGTTGCCGGTGATTTCCAAACTGCGCCTTTAAAGTCCGGCCGAAGATCGCTAGTCTCCGCGCGGGGTTTCGGGGGTTGGTTATCAATGTGCGGTATTTTTGGCGTTCTGGCTGGAGCCGGCGCGGCGCTCGCGTCTGCCCAGGCACGCCTGCTTGCCGAGACCCTGCTGAGGTATTCACAGCAGCGCGGGCGTGATGCCTCCGGCATCGCCGCGCTCACCGGCCGGCAAGCCCTCTCCCTCGTCAAGCAGCCGACCAGCCCAGACCGCCTGCTGCACGAACCGGCCTATGCCAGGCTGATCGACGATGCGACGGCGCAGTTGCCGATCTGCCTGATCGGCCATGCCCGCATGGCGACAACAGGCAGCTGGCAGGATGACCGCAATAACCAGCCGCTGCAGCGCGACGGCATCGCCCTGATCCACAATGGCGTGCTTGCCAATCCGGAAGAGCTTTGGGGGCGGCATCCCGATCCGGCCAGCCGCAAGGCTGAGGTGGATACCGAAGCCCTGCTGGCGCTGCTGGCCGAGGGTCGCCATGGCGTCGGCGGCCTGTCTGCTGCGACCCGCCGGGTCTTCGGTCAGTTGGAGGGCAGCGCATCGGTTGCCGCGATCTGCACAGATGACCGCAAGCTGCTGCTGGCCAGCAACACCGGCTCGTTGTTTGTGTCGCGCGGCCCAAAATGCCTGGTCTTCGCCTCCGAACGATATTTCCTCGACATGGTGCGGCGAGATCCGCGTTTCTCCGGCATCGGTCTGGGCGTGCCGCATCAGGTGAAGCCGTATACCGGCCTGCTGGTCGATGTCGACAGGTTGCAGGAAACCGCCCTCGACCTGCCCTATGGAGTCGAGCCTTTCCCCATCCGCCGCTTTGCCTTCGATGCCGGCCGTGCCGCGGCAACCATCCGCGACTGGGGCTTTGTGCAGTATGACGAAGCCGCGTTACGCAAACTGCGGCGCTGCACGCGCTGCATCCTGCCGGCGACCTATCCGCATATCGACTTCGATGCAGATGGAGTCTGCAATTATTGCCGGCATGTGAAGCCGACCGTGGTGAAGGGCCAGAACAGGCAGACACTGGCGACCCTGATCGAAGGCTATGCGCGCCGGGCCCACCAGAAAGGCCGCGACACCTATTGCATCCTGCCGCTCAGCGGTGGTCGCGACAGCTGCTACGGCACCCATATGCTGGTGCGCGAGTTCGGCCTTAAGCCGCTGACCTATACCTACGACTGGGGCATGGTCACCGATCTGGCGCGGCGCAATATCGCCCGCGTCTGCGGCCGACTGGGCCTGGAGAATATCCTGGTCTCAGCCGACATCACCCGCAAACTCGACTACATCCGCAGCAACGTTTCGGCCTGGCTGAAACAGCCGGATCTCGGCCTGATTCCGTTATTCATGGCCGGCGACAAGCATTTCTTCTCCTGGGTCAACAAGATCAAGGCGCAGAATGGCATCGACCTGAATATCTGGATGATGAGTCCGCTGGAGAACGCCGATTTCAAGGAAGGCTTCGCCGGCGTGGCGCCGCACTGGGAACGCGAGCGTACCGATTATCTGAGTCCGGTCGCAAAATTGCGGCTGCTGGCCTATTACGGCTTCGCCTTCCTGCGCAATCCTGGCTACATCAACCGCTCGATCCCGGATACCGCGACCGGTTTCCTGTCTTTCTATGTCGAGCCCCGTAGCGACTATTATAACCTGTTCGACTTCGTGCCGTGGAACGAGGCCGAGGTGAACGACACCATCTTCGATGCTTTCGGCTGGGAGAATGCGGCCGATTCGCCAAATACCTGGCGCATCGGGGACGGCACCGCGCCGTTCTACAACTATATCTACTGCACGGTGGCTGGCTTCACCGAGAACGACACCTTCCGCTCCAACCAGATCCGTAATGGCGATATCTCGCGCGCCGAGGCGCTGGAAAAGGTGATGCGCGAAAACATTCCGCGCATCGACGGACTGGAATGGTATTTCCAGCGCATCGACCTCGATATGCCGGCGGCGATGCGCACCATCAACTCGATCCCGAAACGATACGCCGCATGATCCGCAGTATCGCCGCACGTGCTGTCAATTCGGCTTGGCTGGCGCTGCTGGCGGCAACCCTTGTTGTCGGCTTTCAGATGGCATCAAAACCGCCGCGACCGATCTATGCCGACGAGTTGCAGTATCTCACCGTCAGTCGGAACCTGACGCTCCATGGGGTCTTTTCCGACGAGACAGTCACGGATCAGGTCCCCGGGCCCAGCGCTTTTTTCGCACCGGTCGCGCCCTGGCTTTACGCCGCCCTCCTGAAGGTCGATACATCCCTGGAGCCAACCCTCGCCTGCCAGTTCCGGCATTTCCGCGATCCGCGCGCGCATTGCGAGATTCGCTACAGCCTGCTGACGCGCGGCGTCATGGCAATCCTCGCCATCCTCGGCCTGTGGGGCAGCTGGGTACTCGCCCGCAGCTCCGGCTTCGCGCAAATAGGCGCATGGACCGTGCTGGCCGTGGTGGCAGCATCGGGGGTGCATGCCAATTTCGCCCGTCATTTCTTGACTGAGTCACCGCTGCTCGCGATCTTTCCGTTTTTCCTGGCGCTGCTGCTGCGTGCCACCGATCCGTCGGTGCAACGCAACCTCGGCCCGCTGGCCGGGCTCGGCCTTGCGATGGGCCTGCTGGCCCTGACGCGGCCATCCTACGTGTACCAAGCCTATGCGGTGATCATGGCGGTGCCGCTGCTGCGGTACTATCGCGGTGCCGTCGCCATAGGGCCGTTCGGCATCGGCGCGGCGCTGGTGGTTGCTGCCAGCTATTCGCTCTGCGTACTGCCCTGGATGCTGCGCAACTGGTTCGCGCTCGGCGAGTTCGCACTCACGGTGGGATACGATGTCGACATTCTGGTGCAGCGGCTGCTCTACAATCAGATGAGCTGGGCGGAATGGTGGCGAGCCTGGATTTACTGGCTGCCGGATTTTGGCGACAACCTGGCGATTTCGCTGTTCGGCGAGGACGCCGTGCGCAAACTCTCGCTGGTGGAACCGACCGGCTACCACTATGCGGGAAACCCGCCGGTCGCCGATTTCCTGCAGACCCATATCGGCAACCGGCCAGGCACGCTCGGCAATCTGCTGCCGGTGCTTCTGGCAGACTGGCCCAAGCATGTCGCGGTGACCTTCGTCATGGCCTGGCAGGGTCTTTGGGCCGGCAAATACATCACCTTCGTTGCAGTGCTGCTGGCGCCGCTGGCGCTTCGCCGCATGGCGGCGACCGGCCAGCTGCGCGGTTTTCTGGTGATTGCCGGCGTGGTGCTGATGATGGTCGGTTTCTATGCTTTCGTTTCGGTCAGCATTCCGCGGTATAATCTGCCGATGATCTGGATTTCCGCTCTGATCGCTGCCGCCCTGGCGGAGGCCGTCACCCACCGCTTCGGTGGTGACCGTACGGGCGGCGTCGTGGAGCAAACGGCATGATCGCCGCTGTCATACCCTGCTATCGCGTCAGGGATCACATCCTCGCGGTTCTGGCCGGCATCCCGGCAAGCATCCAAAGCATCTATTGTGTCGATGACGCCTGTCCCCAGGCTTCGGGCAATATCATCGAGGCGGAATGCATCGATCCACGCGTGCGCGTCATACGCCATACGACGAACCAGGGCGTTGGTGGTGCGGTGATGACGGGCTACGCCGCGGCGTTGGCGGACGGCGCCGAGATCGTCGTGAAGATCGATGGCGACGGCCAAATGCCGCTGGAGTTGCTGGACAATCTGCTGCAGCCCATTCTCACCGGCCGCGCGGATTACACCAAGGGTAACCGGTTCTATTTCCTGCGCGACCTGGAGGGCATGCCGCCCAGCCGGCTGTTCGGCAATGCGGTGCTGGGCTTTATGACGAAACTTTCCAGCGGGTACTGGTCAGTCTTCGACCCGACCAACGGATTTACCGCCATTCACCGCGCCGCGCTGTCGCGCCTGCGCCTGAATACCATCAAGCGCCGCTACTTCTTCGAAAGCGACATGCTGCATCATCTCTACCTGGAACGCGCCGTGGTGGTGGACGTACCGATACCAGCCAGATACGGCACTGCCGGTTCCAGTCTCTCGCCCCTTGGCAGCATCCTGCCGTTCCTGCGCGGCAACCTGCGCAATTTCCTGCGCCGTCTGGTCTACACATACTATGTGCGCGACCTGAACATCGCCTCGCTGGAATTCATCTTGGCGCTGCTGCTGATCGGCAGTGGCGTTGCCTGGGAGATCACGCAGTTATGGGAGTCGGTCGAGACCGGCATTGCCGCTACGGCCGGTGAGGCTGTCATCGGCGCGCTGCCCATCATCATGGGCTTCCAGATGCTGCTGGCGGCTATCCACTACGATACGCAGAATATGCCCGAGCGACCGCTACAAGACCTCGACCGAACGCTGACCGGGCGCTGACCGCAGCCGACTGTTCAGTCTTCCAGGCGGAGGATGACGTCGACACGGGCGATTTTCGCCCCGGCCGGCGCCGCCGGCAGCTTCGACACCGCGACTTCGGTTTCCGGAATATCGCGCAATTCGCCGCTGCGCTCGTAGTAGAAATGATGGTGCGGCGACAGGTTCGTGTCGAAATAGGCACGGCCGGCATCTACCGTCACCATGCGGAGAAGCCCCGCATTGGTGAACTGGTGCAGGCAGTTATAGACCGTGGCCAGTGACAGCCTGGCGCCGCGCTCGGCGGCCTCGGTGAACAGGCTTTCGGCCGTCACATGGCGATGACCCTGCCCGAACAGGATTTCGGCCAGCACCAGGCGCTGCCGGGTGGTACGCAGCCCGGCAGTCCGGAGCTGCTCAGCGGCAGCCTCAAAATGCGGTTCGATCATCTTTGCCATTGGTTTCGATATATAGCAGAGCGCGAATGAGGGCCACAGGAATGTCATCTGGCCAGATTCTTCTTTTACTTACAAATACTTAATCCTCTCGCTACGCCCTGGAGGGCGGCCGCCGGCACCACCGCTCGCGTCTTTGTAACAAGATGCAACGAAACTGTTGCGGCTGGCCGGCGGATCACTACATTGTCCCCGGAAGGCGATGGCAGACCCGCCACTTAGCGGAATCCGCCACATAGGAATTGTGCCGGTTCCGGGGTGGAATCGCACCAGAAGGGTTAGGGATTTCACGCCAGTGGAACAGAATACCGTGGAACAGAAGAACAGTTACAGCTACGAGGATCTGCTGGCTTGCGCCCATGGCAAGCTGTTCGGCGAGGGCAATGCCCGGCTGCCGCTGCCGCCGATGCTGATGATCGACCGCATCGTGAAAATCGTCGCTGATGGCGGTAAATACGGCAAGGGCGAGATCGAAGCTGAACTCGACATCAAGCCGAATCTCTGGTTCTTCCCCTGCCATTTCGAAAACGACCCGATCATGCCGGGCTGTCTCGGTCTCGATGGCATGTGGCAGCTGATCGGCTTTTTCCTCGGCTGGACCAAGGCACCGGGCCGCGGTCGCGCCCTCAGTGTCGGCGAAGTCAAATTCTCCAACATGGTCACGCCGGCGGCGCAGAAGATTACCTACAAGATCGACATCAAAAAGCTGCTGCTGCGCAAATTCGGTATCGCGATTGCCGATGGCACGATGTTTATCGACGGCAAGCCGGCCTACGAATGTAAGGACATGCGCGTCGGCGTGTTCCCCGACGGCCTGGCCCCAGCTGCTGCCTGAGTGATCCGCGGCAGCGAACTGTAACGTCCTAGCGTTAGGATTGCGGCCCGGACACAGGTTCCGGCCTGCATTTGAGGAGTCTCACGCCCATGCGTCGTGTCGTCGTCACCGGTCTCGGCATCACCTCCTCCATCGGCAACAATGCCGAGGAAGTGGCAGACAGCCTGAAAGCCGGCCGCTCCGGCATCGTCTTTGCCGAGGAATACGCCAAGCTTGGTTTCCGCAGCCAGGTGCATGGCACGGTGAAGATCGACCTCGAAGCCGCGGTCGACCGCCGCCAGAAGCGCTTCATGGGCGATGGCGCCGCCTATGCCTATCTCGCCATGGAACAGGCGATTGCCGATAGCGGCCTCGAAACCGGCGACATCATCAACACGCGCACCGGGCTGATCGTCGGTTCGGGCGGTCCCAGCACGCGCAACCTGGTGCAGGCCGCCGACATCACCCGCGAAAAAGGCGGGCCGAAGAAGATCGGTCCCTTCATGGTGCCGCGCGCCATGTCGAGCACCTGCTCGGCCGTGCTGAGCACCGCCTTCAAGATCAAGGGCGTGAACTACTCGATCTCGTCGGCCTGCTCGACCTCGGCGCATTGCATCGGCAACGCGGCCGAACTGATCCAGCTCGGCAAGCAGGACATCATCTTCGCCGGCGGCGGCGAAGAACTGGACTGGACGCTGAGCTGCCTGTTCGACGCCATGCCGGCGATGAGTAGCAGCTATAACGACACGCCGACCCGCGCCAGCCGTGCCTATGACAAGGACCGCGACGGTTTCGTCATCGCCGGCGGCGGCGGCATCGTCGTGATGGAAGAACTTGAACATGCCAAGGCACGCGGCGCCAAGATCTATGCCGAACTGGTCGGCTATGGCGCGACCTCGGACGGCGCCGACATGGTGGCCCCCTCGGGCGAAGGCGCGGTGCGCTGCATGCAGCTGGCGCTGTCGGAAGCCGGCGGTCACGGCCACAATGCGCCGATCGACTATATCAACACGCATGGCACCTCCACGCCGGCCGGCGACATCACCGAGCTGAAGGCGATCCGCGAAGTGTTCGGCGAGAAGGTGCCGGCGATCAGCTCGACCAAATCGCTGACCGGCCATTCGCTGGGCGCTGCCGGCGTGCAGGAATCGATCTACTCGATCCTGATGATGCGCGACAATTTCATCGCCGCCTCCGCCAATATCGAAAACCTCGATCCCGGCGCGGAAGGCTTCGATATCGTGCGGACCCGCCGTGACAACGTGACGCTTAACCGCGTGATGTCGAATTCCTTCGGCTTCGGCGGCACCAACGCGTCGCTGATCTTCCAGCGCTACGCCGCCTGACCCCACCTGCCTTTGCCAGATAAAGAACGATAAAGATATGACCGATACGCGCGCATTGATGAGCGGCAAGCGCGGCCTCATCATGGGGGTCGCCAACGACCATTCGATCGCCTGGGGCATTGCCTCGATGCTGCACCAGCATGGCGCCGAACTGGCCTTCACCTACCAGGGCGAGGCTTTTGAGCGCCGCGTCCGCCCGCTGGCCGAGAGCGTCGGCGCCAAAGCCGTCGTGCCCTGCGATGTCGAGGACGAAGCCTCGATGAAGGTGACCTTCGACACCGTGGCCAAGGCGCTTGGCGGCCAGATCGATTTCGTGGTGCATGCCATCGCCTATTCCGACAAGGAAGAGCTGAAGGGCCGCTACCTCAACACCACGCGTGGCAATTTCAGCCGCTCGATGCTGATCAGCTGCTACTCCTTCACCGAAGTGGCGCGACTGGCGCAGCCCTATATGAGCCAGGGCGGTTCGCTGATCACCCTGACCTATGAAGGTAGCACGCGCGTGATGCCGAACTACAACGTGATGGGTGTGGCCAAGGCTGCGCTGGAAGCCAGCGTGCGCTACCTCGCGGTCGATCTCGGCCCGCAGAAGATCCGCGTCAATGCCGTGTCGCCCGGCCCGATGCGCACGCTCGCCGGCTCGGCCATCGGCTCGGCGCGCGCCACCTTCAAATTCACCGCCCAGCACAGTCCGCTGCGCCGCAATGCCTCGCTCGAGGAGGTCGGCGGTGCCGCACTGTTCCTGCTGTCCGATCTCGGTGCCGGCGTCACCGGCGAGATCATCCATGTCGATTCCGGCTTCCATACGATTGGCATTCCCAATCCGGCCGACCTGAACAGCCAGGACGGGCAATAACCGAGCAGCACAGACTGACGGCGCCCGACCGGCGGCAATAGTGGACGCTGCCGCACCACCTGTCGTAGAACAGGGAAAACGCCCAACCGTCTCGACGATTCCGATGCCTGATCGTCCCAGCAGCCGCAAACCCGCGATTGACCGCATGGTCGACGACCTGCGGCTGCCGTCGCTGCGACCGCTGGTGCAGCACTGGCTGGCGCTTTATCGCGCATCTGGCACCGTGCCGGCCCTGCAGGATCTCGACGCCCTTCATTTCGCGCCCAGCATGCGCCATGCCTGGATCATAGATGCCGAGGCAGATGGAGGCTTCCGCTTCCGGCTCAGCGGCGAAGCGCTGATCGAATGGTATGGCTTCAGCCTCAAGGGCAAACGATATGAAGAGGTGTTTCCTGACGTTACGCTGCCCGGCGTGAGCGCGAGCACCCACCGCGTGCTGAACACGCCGGCCGGCGTCTATCAGTCGATGACGGCACGCATGCCCGACTGGACCGAACCGGCGCGCTATGAGCGCATCGGCCTGCCGTTGCGCAACAGCAGCGGTCGTATTGCCCATATGCTCGGCGCCACACTGTTCGAGAAGCCGCCAGCCTATAATGGCAAAGGCAGCATCGACACGGCACTCGACACTGAACACTGGTACGATATTTCGGACTTGGCCGCCTGACACGGACGGTCCTGAAACGGGAACCGACATGCTCAACCTGTTCTATACCGCGCAGACCTGCGCGCTTGCCTCGCATATCGCGCTGGAGGAAGCCGGCGCGGAGTACACGCTGACACGGATCAGCTTTGCCAGCGCCGACCAGCGCAAGCCGGACTATCTGAAGATCAATCCCAAGGGCCGCGTGCCGGCCTTGGTGACCGAGCGCGGCGTGCTGACCGAGACACCGGCCATGCTGGTCTATATCGCGCAAATGTATCCGCAGGCGAGGCTGGCACCGATTGACGATGCTTTCGCCTTCGCGCAGGTCCAGGCCTTCAACAGCTATCTCTGCTCCACCGTGCATGTTTCGCATGCCCATCGCATGCGCGGGTCTCGCTGGGTCGAGGCCGACGACTCGCATTCGATTGAGGCGATGAAGAAGAAGGTGCCGCAGAGCGTCTATGAGGGGTTCGCGCTGGTCGAGCAGCATATGCTGGCCGGGCCCTGGGTGATGGGAGAGTCCTACACGATCTGCGACGCCTATCTCTTCACGCTCGCGCAATGGCTGGAGGCCGACGGCGTCGACCCCGCCCGCCTGCCACGCGTGGCCGAGCATCGCCGTCGCGTCGGCGCGCGCCCGGCCGTGCAGCGCGCCCTCGCTGCCGAACTGGCGCCGGCCGCCTGACATCAGACAGGCCGGTTCCATTTTAGGACTGCGCCGGCTTTCGCTGAGGCACACAGCCGGCGGATCGGCTATAGCTGGGCCGGACGGAGGACCGATAATGGCCGACATGATTTATTATCTGGACGATCTCAGCATCGGCCAGCGCTTTGCCAGCAAGACCTCGGTGACGGTGACCGAAGAGCGCATCAAGAGCTTTGCTGCCGAATTCGATCCGCAGCCCTTCCATCTCGATCACGAGGCGGCGAAACCGACCCTGTTCGGCGGCCTGGCCGCCAGCGGCTGGCATACGGCGGCGATCACCATGAAGCTGGTGACCGATGGCGGCATGTCGATTGCCGGCGGCATCATCGGTGCCAGCGGCGAACTGGCCTGGCCGCGACCGACCCGGCCGGGCGACGTGCTGCGCATGGAAGCGGAAGTGCAGGAGATCACGCCGTCGAAGTCTCGGCCGGATCGCGGCATGATCACCCTGCGCATCGAGACGAAGAACCAGAAGGACGAACTGGTGCAGTCCTTCACCGTGAAGATGCCGGTGCCGCGCAGGGCGGCACCGTAACCCCGTTTACTTCTGCGCCTTCACCTTCTGGCGGAAGGCATGCAGCAGCGGCTCGGTATAGCCGTTCGGCTGCGCGATGCCTTCAAACACCAGTGCGCGCGCCGCCTGATAGGCCAGGCTGTCCGGATTGGTCGCCATCGGCTGATACATCGGATCACCGGCATTCTGCGCATCCACCTTGGCGGCCATACGCTTAAACGCCGCGTCGGCCTGTTCCTTCGTGCAGATGCCATGCAGCAGCCAGTTGGCCATATGCTGCGATGAGATGCGCAGGGTCGCGCGATCTTCCATCAGGCCGATATCGTGGATATCCGGCACCTTGGAACAGCCGACGCCCTGATCGACCCAGCGTACGACATAACCCAGGATACCCTGCGCGTTGTTGTCGAGTTCGTCCTTCACATCCTGTTCGGAAAAATTCTGGCCGGTGGCTAGCGGAATGCTGAGCAATGCGTCGAGCGGCGGCAGCGGCTGCCTGGCCACCTCGGCCTGGCGGCCGAACACATCGACGGCATGATAATGCGTGGCATGCAGGGTCGCGGCCGTCGGGCTCGGCACCCAGGCGGTGTTGGCGCCGGTCTTGGGATGGCCGACCTTCTGCTCCAGCATGTCGGCCATGCGGTCGGGTGCCGCCCACATGCCCTTGCCGATCTGCGCCTTGCCTGACAGGCCGCAGGCGAGACCGATGGCGACGTTGCGCTCCTCATAGGCCTTGATCCAGCTCGAGGATTTCATATCGGCCTTGCGCACCATCGGACCGGCCTGCATTGAGGTATGCATTTCGTCACCGGTACGATCGAGGAAACCGGTATTGATGAAGATGATGCGATGCTTCACCGCTTCGATACAGGCGGCGAGATTGGCCGAGGTGCGGCGCTCCTCGTCCATCACGCCGACCTTGATCGTGTGGCGCGTCAGCCCGAGCAGGTCTTCCACCGCATCGAACAGGCGGTTGGTGAAGCCGGTCTCTTCCGGCCCATGCATCTTCGGCTTGACGATATAGACCGAGCCGGCGCGGCTGTTGGTGAAGCGGCCCTTCTTCTGCAGGTCATGCATCGCGATCAGGCTGGTGACGATGGCATCGAGAATACCTTCCGGCGCTTCATGGCCATCGGTCAGCTGGATCGCCGGATTGGTCATCAGATGGCCGACATTGCGCACCAGCAGCACCGAGCGACCCGGCAAGGTCAGCTTGCCGCCCTTCGCCGAGATATAGTCGCGGTCGCCATCCAGCGCGCGCGTCATCGTCCTGCCGCCCTTGTCGAAGGTGGCCTCCAGATCGCCCTTCATCAGGCCGAGCCAGTTCGCGTAAGCCTCGACCTTGTCTTCTGCGTCCACCGCGGCGACCGAATCTTCCAGATCGACAATGGTGGTGAGTGCCGATTCCAGAATCACATCGGCCAGACCGGCCGGATCGTCCTTGCCAATCGAATGCGCGCGGTCGATCACCAGTTCGATATGCAGGCCGTGATGCTTGAGCAGCACCACTGAAGGGGCCGCCGCATCGCCGCGATAGCCGACAAAGGCACCAGCGTCTTTCAGGGCCGGCGACAACACGCCGTCCTTGATCGACCAGCCCTTCACATCCGCATGGCTCCCGCTGGCCAGCGGCACGGCTGAATCGAGGAAGGCTTTGGCCTTGGCGATCACCTTCGCGCCGCGCGCCGGATCGTAGCCCTTCTTCTCACCGGCCTCGTGCGGGATGGCATCGGTGCCATAGTAAGCGTCATACAGGCTGCCCCAGCGCGCATTGGCGGCATTGAGCAGGAAACGCGCATTCAGCACCGGCACCACCAGCTGCGGCCCGGCCATGCGCGCCAGTTCGTCATCCACATGCGTGCTGTCGATTTTGAACGGCGCCGGCTCGGGCACCAGGTAGCCGATTTCCTTCAGGAAAGCCTGATAGGCGGCGGCGTCCTGCGTCTGGCCTTTGCGCTGGCTATGCCAGGCGTCAATCTTGGCCTGAAGATCGTCGCGCTTTTTCAGCAGCGCGCGGTTCTCAGGCGCGAATTTCGCGAAGATCGAGGCGACGCCGGGCCAGAACTTGGCGGCGTCGACGCCGGTGCCCGGCAGCGCCTTCTGCTCGATGAAAACGGCAAGCTCTTCGGCCACTTTGAGGCCGGCGCGATTCACGATCTTGGTCATGACATTCCCTGAAACGTTTCCTGAAATCGAGGCTACTCTACCCCACCCGCCATTCATTCTGTAGACGAAAAGAATTGAATGCAGTCGTTCTCTATGGGAAACAATACCAATGGACCGCGAATACGAGCTTTATGCCCGGGTGATAGAGACCGGCAGTCTGGCGGCCGCCGGCCGCAGCCTGAACCTGTCGCCCGCCATGGTGTCGAAGCGGATCGCGGCGCTGGAGGAACGGCTGGGCGCACGGCTTTTGCACCGGACCACGCGCAAGCTGGCCACCACCGAAGCGGGGCAGCGGTTTTACGAGCGCGTCAGCGAAATTCTGGCCGCCTCGCGCGAGGCCGAAAGCCTGGTCACCGGCGCGGCGGGCGAACCGACCGGGCGTCTGAAGCTGACGGCGCCGACCTCCTTCGGCCGTCTGCATGTGGCGCCGCATCTGAAAGCTTTCCTCGACCGCTGGCCGCGGCTGGACATCGAGCTGGATCTATCTGACGGCTATGTCGACCTGCTGGGCGAACGCATCGACCTGGCGATCCGCATCGCGCCCGGCGTGGAGGCCGGCCTGACCGGCCATCGGCTGGCCCCGAACCGCCGCCTGCTCTGCGCCAGCCCGGCCTATCTGAAACAGCATGGCGCACCGGCGCGGCTGCAGGATCTGCGCCGACATCGCCTGCTGGCCGCCGAGGGACAGCTGCCCTGGCGGCTTCAGGGCAAGGGCGGTCAGATCGTCACCGTGTCCGGCGACAGCGCGGTGCGCACCAACTCAAGTGAAGTCGTGCGCGAACTGGCGATAGCCGGCCTCGGCATCGCGCTGCGCTCGACCTGGGATGTCGGCAACGAGCTGCGCAGCGGCGTGCTGAAAACCGTTCTGCCCGATCACCCCGGCGCAGCCGATGTGAACATCTTCGCCGTCCACCCGGTCACCAATTTCGTGCCGGCCGGCGTGCGCGCCTTCATCGACCACCTGCGTGCGATCTACGGCGACGCGCCCGCTTGGGACAGGGCGCTCAAGCTTTAGCGCCGAGTCTCAAGACCATGCGGACTGGCGCGATAGCCAGTCAGCGTCTTGTCGGCATGCGCGAGCCGCCAGTTCAGCATCTTCTGCGCATAGTCCATGATCTTCGGCGCATAGGCCGGATCATTGGCCAGATTCTTCAGCTGGCCGGGATCGGCCTTCAGGTCGAAGAACAGCGGCGGCAAGGCTGCGAAGTGGACGTATTTGTAATTGTCATCCTGCACCACGGCCAGAGAACTCTGATCCATCGCCGTGCCCAGCACGCCTTCCGGCTTGGAATAGAAGATGTCGCGGAAGTCGAATTCGTAATGCACTTCGGTTCGCCAGTTCGGCGGCGTGGCGCCATAGGTGAAATCGAGCAGCGAGCGGCCGTCGCACTGGCGCGGAATCTCGGCACCGATCCATTCGAGAATCGTCGGCATGGTGTCGACCGTCTCGGTATAGAGATCGACGATCTGGCCGCGCGTCGAGTCCGCGGCGCGTTCCGGATTGCGGATGATCATCGGGATGCGGAAGCTGCCGTCGAAATAGGCCAGCTTGCCCAGCAGGTAGTGATCGCCGAGCTGCTCGCCATGGTCGCAGGTGAAGACGATCAGCGTGTCGTCCCACTGGCCGCTGTCCTTGAGGAACTGGAAGACGCGGCCGAGGTGGTCGTCGATCTCGGTCATCAGACCGAAATAGGTCGCGCGCATCTGGCGCACCTCGTCGTCGCTCATCGCCGAGCCGAGCGCATCGGCGCCTTGGAAGAAGCCGCGCTGGTTGACATGGTCGATGTAGAATTTGTGCAGCGGATGCGAGGCCGCTGCCTCTTCCACCGTCGCATGGCGCACCGGCGGCGCCATATCGGCCGGATCGTACATGCTGTTATAGGGCTCCGGCGCGATGAAGGGCGGATGCGGCCGGTAATAACCCAGATGCAGGAACCAGTTGCGGTTGCTGGCGCCATTGAGATAGGTCAGCGCGCGTTCGGTGAACCAGGCGGTGTCCGACAGGTCCTTCGGCAGCGAAGCCGCAGCAGCGGTCGCGCCGGGCTTACCTTCGGCCGGACGCCAGACATCCTCCGGATTCGCCGGCAGCTGGTGGCCCTTCGAGGCCATCCAGGCGAAATAGGCTTCCTTGTAGGGCTCGAAGGCGCCCACGGGGCGGAAGCCGTCCATGATATCGCCGAGCACGAAGAAGCGCGGATCGTTCGGTCCTGTCGTGCGCGGATCCGGCGTCGTCGTCGTGTAGCCGATCAGCGCGGGATCGTAGCCGTTGCGACGCAGTTCATGGCCCAGATTGGTGAAGCGGCTGTCGAGCGGGATGGTGTTCTGCACCGCGCGATGCGTCATCTGGTACAGGCCGGTGAGCAGCGAGGCGCGCGCCGGGCCGCAGGGCACAGCCGTCGTGAAATGATTGCGGAAAGTGACGCCCTCGCGGCACAGCATGTCGAGATTGGGCGTCTTCAGGCCCGGGGTGCCGAGATGCGACAGGATGTCGCCACGCCACTGGTCGACGACGATGAGGAGGATATTCTTGCGGGCCTTGTCGGACATGATCTTCTTCTTTGTTAGCGGAGTGTGGGATCGAGACGGTCGCGCAGCCAGTCGCCCAGCATGCTGATGGAAAGTGTGGTGAGAACGATCACGGCGCTGGGCGCCAGCATGATCCAGGGGGCGCGGGTGATGTATTCGCGGCCATAGCCGACCATGTTGCCCAGCGAGGTGAGCGGCGGCTGCACGCCCAGTCCGAGGAATGAAAGTCCGCTTTCCAGCAGGATGATCTCGGGGAAGGTCAGCGTCATCGACACGATCAGCGTCGAGGCGATATTGGGCAGCACATGGCGGCCATAGATACGCCCGGAACCGGCGCCAAGCTGGCGCACGGCGGAGGCATAGCCCTGTTCATTGGCCGACAGCGCCAGGCCGCGCGAGATGCGGGCATAGCGCTCCCAGCTGTGGAAGCCCATCAGCACCACGAACAGCACAATGGAATTGCCGAAAAAGGCCAGCACCGACAGCGCGATGATCATGAAGGGCATGCTGGCCTGGAAGTCGATCATCACCAGGATCACCGCCTCGACCTTGCCGCGGAAATGCGCCGCCATCAGGCCGAGCAGCGTGCCCATGCAGGCGGCGATCAGCGTGCCGAAAAAGGCGATCAGGATACTCATGCGGATCGACATGATCAGGCGCGACAGCACGTCGCGGCCCAGTTCGTCGGTACCGAGCGCGTGGTTGAGCGCGCCGCCCATGCCGATCGGCGGCTGCAGCCGGGCCTTGAGATCGAAAGCCGTGAAGCTATAGGGCGTCAGCAGATCTGCGCCCAGGGCAAGGATCAGCATCAGCAGGATCCAGGACAGCCCGAGCAGCACGCCGGGCGGATAGGCGGCGAAGAAGCGCTTCATGCCGGCATGGCGATCCGCAGGTTCGGTTTCAGTCGGCAGTTGCGTCGCGATATCGGTCATGGTCCTGCCCTTCAATGCTGCGCACGGCCGCGACGCAGCCGCGGATCGAGCCAGCCATAGGCGATATCGACCACCAGATTGGCCGCCACCATCGACAGCGCGATGGCGAGCAGCACGGCCTGCACCACGGCGAGATCGCGGTTCGACACCGCCGAGACCAGCAGCCGGCCGACACCGGGCCAGGCAAACACGCTCTCCACGACAACCGCGCCCGCAATCAGGCTGCCGATCATGAAGCCGACGATGGTGACGGTGGGGATCGCCGCGTTGGGCAGGGCGTGGCCGCGCACCACGCGATGCCACGGCACGCCTTTCGCCGAAGCTGTGCGGATATAGGGCTGGCCGAGCACTTCCAGCATCGCCGAACGGGTAAAGCGCGCCAGGATCGCCGCACCGGAAAGGCCTAGCGTAATGATCGGCAGGATGGCGGACTGCCAGTGGTCATTGCCACTGGAGGGCAGCCAGCCGAGCTGCACCGAGAAGACCAGCACCAGCACCAGCGCCAGCACGAAACTCGGCACCGTGAAGCCGGCCACCGAAACCATCATGGTGAGGCGGTCGAGCGCCGAGTTGCGATACAGCGCGGCGAAAATACCGGCCGGGATGCCGAGGCAGATCTTGATCAGGAAGGCCGGCAGCGTGATCGCCAAGGTCATCGGCACGCGCTCCAGCACCAGCTCGATGGCCGGGCGGCCGTCGCGCATCGAATTGCCGAAATCTCCGGTCAGCGCCTTGGCCGCATAGGCGAGATACTGCTGCCAGATCGGCTCATCCAGGCCCCAGGCCTTGCGGAAGGCAACGATGGCTTCCGGCGGCGCATCCACCGACATGATCAGCATGGCGGGATCGCCCGACAGCCGCAGCACCACGAAAGCGAAGGTGACGACGAAGACGATGGTGAGGGCCGCGCGGGCCAGACGGGAAGCGATGAAGGACAGCATGGCGACTCTCAGGCGGCGACGCGGCCAGGGCGAGAAGCCGTGTCCGGCGTCACAAAGTGACAGGCGACCTGCCGTCCGTCGGGCAGAGTCTGCAGAGCGGGGGCGGTTTCGGCGCACAGAGCCGTGGCGCGCGGGCAGCGCGTGCGGAAGGCGCAGCCGCTCGGCGGATTGGCCGGGTCAGGCGGATCGCCCTGGATCGGCGCGATGCGTGGCGCACCCTGGCGCACCACCGAGGGGATCGCCGCCAGCAGGGCCTGCGTATAGGGATGCTGCGGATCGCGGAACAGGCTCTCGGCCTCGCCATATTCGACGATGCGGCCGAGATACATCACTGCCACGTCGTGGCTGATCTGGCGTACGACCTTGAGATCGTGGCTGATGAATACGTATGCCAGATTCAAGTCCTGCTGGAGATCGAGCAGCAGGTTGACCACCTGGGCCTGGATCGAGACATCGAGCGCCGAGATCGGCTCGTCGCAGACCAGCAATCTGGGCTGCAGGATCAGCGCGCGCGCCAGCACCACGCGCTGGCGCTGGCCGCCGGAGAGTTCGTGCGGATAGCGTTCGGCATGATGCGGCTGCAGCCCGACCGCGGCCATCTCGGCGACGATACGTTCGTTGCGGTCGGCGACAGTCATGCCGGGATGATGAATCTCCAGCGGCTCGCCGATCTGGCGACCGACGGTGAGCCGGCGATCCAGCGCGCCGAGCGGGTCCTGGTAGACCATCTGCATCAGCTGGCGCTGCTGGCGCCACTCCGCCGTGCCGGCTTTGGCCAAGGGTTGACCGTCGAACTGCACCTCGCCGGCGCTCGGCGTCATCAGGCCGAGCAGCAGCCGGCCGGTGGTGGATTTGCCGCAGCCGGACTCACCCACCAGGCCGAGCGTGCGGCCAGGCATGACGCTGAGCGTGACGCCATCGACCGCCTTGAGCAGACCCTTGCGGCCGAAGGGGCCGAGGCCAGATTGACGAACGCTGAAATGTTTGGCGATGCCATGCGCCTGCAGAAGTGGCTTCCCAGAATCCTGAGCGGTCATTGCGCAATCACCGCGACGGCATGGCCACTGGCCGCGACATGCGCCACCGGCGCCGGTTCGGCCGGGACCGGATGCACCGGATCGACATGATAGCGCGCATGGAAACACAGTACGCGCTCGTCGCGGTCGACCGAGACCTGCGGCGGCTGGCCGCGATGACAACTTTCTTCGGCTTCGCCGCAGCGCGGCGCGAAGGCGCAGCCGCGCGGCAGGTTCCAGGGTTCGGGCACCGTGCCGGGAATCGCCACCAGGCGCCGGCGCGCGCCTTCCAGTGCCGGCAGCGCCGCGAGCAGCCCGCGTGTGTAAGGGTGTCGCGGCCGGTCGAAGACACGGTCGCTGGAGGCTTCTTCCACCAGCCGGCCGGCATACATCACGCAGACGCGATCGACATTCTCGGCCACCACGCCAAGATCGTGGCTGATCAGCACCATCGCCATGTGGCTGTCGCGCCGGATATCCTGCAGCAGCGCCAGAATCTGCGCCTGAACCGTGGCATCGAGTGCGGTGGTCGGTTCGTCGGCAATCAGAAGATCGGGTTCGCCGGCCAGCGCCATGGCGATCATGGCGCGCTGGTTCATGCCGCCGGAGAGTTCATGCGGATAATCGCTCAGGCGCCGCGCCGCATTGGCGATGCCGACGCGATCCAGCAGCCGCTTGGCTTCCGCCTCCGCCGCAGCACCCTTGAGGCCGCGATGCAGGCTGAGCGCCTCGGTGATCTGTTTGCCGATCTTGAGCACCGGATTGAGGCTGGAGGACGGGTCCTGGAAAATCATCGCGACGCGGCGGCCGCGCACCGTATCGAGAAGCTTATGCGGCGCCTGCAGCAGCTGGCGGCCTTCGAACATCACACTGCCGCCGATCTTCGCCTTGCCCGGCAGTAGGCCGAGCGCTGCGAGCCAGGTGATGCTCTTGCCGGAGCCGGACTCGCCCACCAGACCAACCGCCTCGCCGCGATCCAGCGAAAGATCGACGCCATGCAGCGCACGGATCAGGCGGTTGCCTTGCGCGAAATCGATCGTGAGATTGCGGATCTCGACCAGACGCTCCTGCTGATGTTGAATGTGCTGATCTTGGGCGTGCTGATCACGGATGTCGGCGCGGTCCATGCGGGTCTTCCTTATGAGGGCAGATAAGGAAATGGCGGCGGGATTTTCACCCCGCCGCCATGGCCATCAGACACGCTGGAAATTGTAGTGACGGAAGTCCATCGCGAAAGCCGGCGCCGACTTCCACTTGATGTCTTTGCGCTTGGCGGTGAAGGTGGCGTTCTGGTGCAGCACCGTATAGGCCGGGTCTTCGCGTTCGCAGATTTCCAGCATGCGCTTGAACATCGCCTTGCGCTTCGGCATGTCGGTCTCGGTTTCCATCGCAATGGAGAGCCGGTTCATCTCCTCGTTGGACCATTCCTGGGCCTGCTGCTGCTGGCCCTGCGGACCATGCTGGTTGACGATCGAGGAGATAGGATCGGTGAAGGGCGCGCTGTTCGACCAGTCGCGCACTGCGCGCTGGCCGTTGTTTTCGAAAATCTGCTGCCAGTTTTCCTTCATGTCGATATGCACATTCAGGCCAACCTGGCGCCACATTTCGAGCAGCACCTGCGCGGTGGAATTCTGGTTGGTGTAGTAGTTGCTGATCAGGCGATAGGGAATCGGATCGCCCTTGTAGCCAGCCTGCTTGAGCAGATCCTTGGCCTTCTGCGGGTTGAATTCCGGCACCGTCCAGCCCTCGACGAACATCGGGCCGTAGAATTCCCACTGCAGGCCGGCGGGAACCCGGGTGCGGCCAGCCCACAGGCTGTCGACGATGGCCTGGCGGTCGATGGCATGGGTGAAGGCCTGGCGCACGCGCGGGTCCTTCAGCTGGGCATGGTTTTTGTCGAACACCGTGAGGCGATGGTTGGCTATCAGACCGCCCTGCACCTCGAACCGGGCATTCTTCTCGATGCCGGGAATCTGATCCGGCGGCATGTCGCAGGCAAAGTCGAACTGGCCCGACAGCAGCCCGTTGATGCGGCTGGCCACTTCCGGCACCACCACGATACGCACGGTCTTCACCGGCGGGCGACCGTTCCAGTAATCCTCATGGGCATCCAGCACCAGCTCCTGGTCGGGCTTGAAGTCGCGCACCTTGTAGGGGCCGGTGGAAACTGGCTTGCGCGCCCAGTCGAGCCAGGTCTTGGCTTCCTCATAGGCGCGGCGCGAGATGATCTCGCTGCCGTAACGGGCGATGCGGCCCTCCATGGTCACATCCGGCGTGCGGTTGACGAAGCGGACGGTGTATTTGTCGATGGCCTCGACTTTTTCCAGTGCCGGCCAGGCGCGCTTGGCCACCGCCATCACTTCCGGCGGCAGCGCCTTGCCTTCCACGCTGTCGCGGATCAGCACATTGGCGAACAGCGTCTTGCTGCTGCCGATGTCGTAATCGGGGCCGAACATGCGTTCGCGACTGAAGGTGAACACCACGTCGTCGGCCGTCATCTCGTCGCCGTTGTGGAATTTCACGCCCTTGCGCAGGCTGAGTTCGACGGTGCGGCCATCGATGCGCTTCCAGCTTTCTGCCAGGCCGGGGATCGTCTCCATCTGACTCAGCAGGTTGCGCATGATCAGGCCTTCATAAATGAAGGAGAAGGTGCGCTCACCGACATTGGACTGTTCGCGCAGCGGCTCGAGCGAGGCGCTGTTGGAAATCTGCTGGACCGCGATGGTGATGGTCGGGCGATTGTCGGCCTGACCGATCGCGAAGCGCGGCAGTGCCAGTGCGCCAGCGGCGGCGCCGGTGCCGGCCAGGAAATGACGACGATGAATAAGCATGGCTTCCCCTCTTCTGTGCAGAGTCGTTTGCAGAATCGAGGGGAGACGCTAGGCAGGCGCGATGACCGGCAGGTGACACGACCATGACCTGTCAGTGAACCTGACGGTATGCAGATGCAGTTGCGCCGACCTCTGCAAGAGAGGTCGGCGCGAAAGTCATCAGTTCAATATTGCTGCGTGCAATATGACAGTGCCGTCATTCAACCAGGCGGAAGGCTACGGCGCTGTGATCCCATTCGACCAGCCAGGCGCCATGCACGGCGCTGCCATCGAATGCTTCGAGCGTGACTTGCCAGCAGGGGCGGAAACCGTCGCTGCGGTCCGCCTGCACCGACCAGCGCGTGGCGGCGAGCGATGGCTGCGGGCGATCCTGTCGTACTAAGAAGGCAATGGCGTTGTGGCGCGCGGCGGCATCCTGCAGACGCTGCGCGATCTCGGCATCGGCATGCTCGATCTCGGCGACCACGGCGCCATAGCCGAGCGGACTCATGGCCTGTTCGGCCGCCGAGCAGCGATCCGAAACGCGCGGCGTGCTGACCACGGTCAGACGACGATGATCGAGGCCAAGCTGGCCGAGCGTCGGCGCATGCAGGCTGCCGCCGGCGGTGACCCAGAGAATCTGCGACCGGCGGCGATCACGGCCGAGCAGGGCGGCGAGGAAGCCGCTGACCGCAGCATGGTCGCCGATGATCTCGTGCAGCGCGCCACGGGCGAAGCCATCGGTGAGTGCGTCGATCTGCGGAATGCCGAAAGTCAGCGCCGAGGAGCCGAGGCCGAAGGAGCGGCGCAGTGCCGCCAGACCAAGACGGGGCGCAATATAGGAGGCGGAACGGGGCTGGATGTTGGGAAGCGGGGCAAAACGCGACATCGGCGGGCTCCTTCAGTTGACGCCAATGTTCTACCTTCGATCTCTTAAGTACACAATATGTTCTTATTCCTACGGCAGTCAGTCTAATATCGCTGGACAACCGGGAATTTTCTGCCGCACAGGCGAGAGGAGCGCCCAATTCGTCATTCCCGCCCAGGCGGGAACCCAGTCAGGCGGTTGTTCTGGATCCCCGCTTTCGCGGGGATGACGGATGCATTTACGCCCGCTAGCCACTCTCACATAGATCGTCACCCTCGGGCTTGTCCCGAGGGTCCATCTGCCCAAGCCCATATGCACTGGCCGATGCGCGGAGGGTTGGGATGGATCCTCGGGACAAGCCCGAGGATGACGAGACTTGTTGATCGTCAGCAGAGTTAATGCTAATATTCCTATAAATAGAGAACACCTGTTCGCATGCTCGGATATGCGAATTGACACCTCTCTCGGCTGAAACGGCGCCGCTCAGGCCGCCAGTGCGCGCCGGTCGGTCCGCGCCAGCCGGGCCAGCAGGTAATCCACCTCGGCCTTCGCCTTGGCGCTGAGCCCTGCGCCCGGCTTGCGCTGCGCGTCGCTGGCCAGGATGCCGCGTTTCATCAGGGTGTATTTGCGTACCGCCAGCCCGACACCCTGCTGCTGCTCGTAGCGCAGCAGCGGCAGATGCGCGTCGAACAAGTCATGCGCGGCATCGCGTTTGCCCTCTTTCTGGAAGCGCACGACATCGACCAGCATTTCCGGGAAGGCATAACCGGTCATCGCGCCATCGGCGCCGCGCTCCATCTCGAAATCGAGGAACAGCCCGCCATTGCCGGTGAGAATGGAAATCTCGCGCATGGAGCCTTCGGCCTGGAAGCCGCGCAGCGCGCTGATCTTTTCCAGTCCCGGCCAGTCTTCGTGTTTCAGCATCACGCAGGAGGGGTGATCCTGCACGATCTGACGGATCACCTTGGGCGTCATCTGCACGGTCAGGGTCAGCGGATAATCCTGGATAACGAAGGGAATATCCTCGCCGATCGCTTCGATCGCCTGGCGATAATAACCGGTGATCTGGTCATCGGTGCGCAGGCTCGGCACCGGCGCGATCATCACGCCGGCGGCACCGCGCTCCATGCTGGCGCGTGCCAGCGAGCGCATCGCGGCAAAGCCCGGCGCCGAAACGCCGACGATCACCGGCAGGTTTTTCATGCCCTTGATGAAACGCGTGGCGATGGCGAGCGACTCTTCCGGCTCCAGCTTGGGTGCCTCACCCATGATGCCGAGCACCGTCACACCCGTAGAGCCCGCCGCCAGATAGGCCTCGATCAGTCTGTCGGTCGAGGCCTCATCGATGCGGCCATCCGGATGGAAGGCGGTGGGGGCAATCGGAAAGACGCCGGCGGCGGTGTGATCGAGACGCATGTGGTTCTCCCTTATGCTCGGCTTTTGGGATCAGTCTGCCATTGCGCGACGACGAAGCAAACGGGAAAGCGGCTTATCGGCCCAGCGCGGCCACTGCGCGCTGCAATGCAGTGGCGAAGTCGGGCGCGACCTGATGCGGATTGACCGCGATCATCAGATTCTCGGCCAGGCCGAAATTCTCCACCATCCAGCCCTGCGGATCGGTGCTCCCGTTGCCGGGCGTGCGTTCGGCCAGCAGGGCGCCTGTCTCGCTCCACAGAATCACCGGCTTGCCCAGCGCCTCGGCAAAGCCGATCTCCCAGGCGGTGCCGGGATCCATGTTGGGGCCACGGAATGGCGAGACATTCGCCACCACCGCATCGCAGCGCCGGATCAGCTCGACATTGGCCTGCTTGATGAAAGCCGCCAGCGCCTGGCCCTGCAGGTTTGCCGGCAATGCGTTATCGACCGGCGTCAGTGGCTCGAAACCGGCGCTGTGGCAGGCTTCGCGCATCGCGGCAAAGCGCGCCTGTGCATTGGGAGCGAAGACATCCGGGCCGGCGAGATAGAGTTTATGCGCCATGGTGATCCTAGAGCGTCAGCCGCAGCTGCGGCGTTTCGGTCACGGCCTCTTCTTCCTCTTCGCCCAGCGACGATAGCGTGACGCCGAGCAGGCGAATGCCTTTCAGCACCGGAAACAGCGGCTGCATCAGGATCTCGACCACCTGGGCAATCTCGGCTTCCGAAGCCACCGGCTGCGGCAGGGTGCGGCTGCGGGTGATGATCTGGAAATCGGAGAATTTCACCTTCAGCGTCACCGTACGCCCGCGGATGCCGGATTTTTCGCAGTAGCGCCAGACCTTGGCGATGATCGGCTGCAGTTCGATCTCGGCCTCGCCGCTGTTGAACAGGTCTTCGGAAAAGGTGTTCTCGGCACCGACCGATTTGCGGATTCGGTCCGGCCGCACCTGGCGATGATCGATGCCGCGCGAAATCCAGTAGTAATGCGTGCCAGATTTGCCGAAATGCTGCTGCAGAAAGGGCAGCGTCTGCGCCCGCAGATCGCGGCCGGTCTCGATGCCGAGGCGGTTCATCTTGGCCGAGGTCGCCGGGCCGATGCCATGAAAACGCCCCACCTGCAGATCCTCGACAAAGACCGGGCCTAGCTTCGGCGTGATCACGAACAGGCCATCGGGCTTGTTCTGGTCGGAGGCCAGCTTGGCGAGGAACTTGTTGTAGGAGACACCGGCCGAGGCGGTGAGCTGCGTCACGGCCTTGATCCTGGCGCGGATTTCTTCGGCGATCTGCGTGGCCGAGTCGATGCCTTTCAGATTCTCGGTGACATCGAGATAGGCTTCATCGAACGACAGCGGCTCGATCAGCGGCGTGTAGTCGGCGAAGATGGCGCGAATCTGCTGCGACACCTGGCGATACACATCGAAGCGCGGCCGCGCGAAAATCAGCTCCGGGCATTTGCGCTTCGCCGTCACCGAGGGCATCGCCGAGCGCACACCGAATTTGCGCGCCTCGTAGCTCGCCGCCGCCACGACGCCGCGCGCGGCCGAACCGCCGACCGCGACCGGCTTGCCGCGCAGCTCCGGATGGTCGCGCTGCTCGACCGAGGCATAGAAGGCATCCATATCGACATGGATGATCTTGCGCACGCGCGCCGCATCCGCGGCCGGAGCAGCGGCTTCAGACAGATCCTGTTCGGCAGTGTCGTTCATGCTGCCCTTATGGATAGCGGCTTTGCGGGGGCCGGTCATTAGTCGTGACTCGCTACCACCATCATTGCTGCCCGCGACTGGCAGTAGCGATGCGACAATTTTACCTATCGCAACTGCGCGACGGCAGGCGGATGATTGATGCGCTGGAGACAGGCTGCGGATCAGCGATTCCCGCTAGATTGCGGCCATGCCAACGATGGCTCCGGCAGAAGGATCGTGTGATGGCCCAGATCATTGCCCTGCGTCAGCCTCTGGCGCGTCAAAAAGCCGCGCCGAGCCCCTGCGACACCTGCACGTCGCGCAGCCTGACGATCTGTGCCTCGCTGGATTCCGAAGACCAGGCGAAGATGGCTTCGCATGTCACCACCGTAACGCTCCAGCCCGGCCAGACGCTGTTCAGCGAAGGCGACGAAGCCGAACATGTCTTCAACATCACCAGCGGCAACATGTCGGTCGCCAAGTCGATGCCCGACGGCCGCCGCCAGATCGCCGGTTTTCTCGGCGCCGGCGATTTTCTCGGCGCCAGCACCAAGGCCGAATATATGGTCAGCGCCGAAGCGCTGACCGAGACGCATCTGTGTCGCTTCTCGCGCGCCACCTTCCGCCGGCTGCTGAGCGACATGCCCTGCCTGGAGCAGCGCCTGCTGGCGGTGGCAGAAAGTGAAATCGCCGCGGCGCAGGAGCAGATTCTGCTGCTCGGCCGCAAAACCGCCATGGAGCGCATAGCCTCGTTTCTGCTTTTACAAGCATCCCGTATGAAGGCGCGCGGCATGGCCGAAAATCCCGTGCTGCTGCCGATGACGCGCGCCGAGGTGGGCGACTATCTCGGCCTCACCATCGAAACCGTCAGCCGCTGCTTCACCAGGCTGCGCAAGCTCGACGTGATCGGCCTGCCGGCGCCCGACCGCGTGCAGATTAGACAGTTCGAGCAGCTGCGCGCACTCTCGGAAGCCGCCTGAAGGTTGCATAGCCTAAGCCATCTTTCCTTGACCTCGGTCAAAGCTTCGAGCCTCCGGCTGCGCTTCACTGGCGACATGCGGTGAAGGAGAGTCGAGATGGCTTACAAAGATATCCTGGTTTATGTCGATGCTGCGCCGACAGCGGCTGCGCGGCTTGATGCTGCCGCCCAGTTGGCCAAGAGGCAGGGCGCGCATCTGGTGGCCCTGCATGTTCAGGCGCCACCCTTTACGCCGGTCGATCTGCTCGGCACCGGCGTGACAGCAGATTTGATCGAATGGCAGATCCAGCAGGCCCAGGCACAGGCCGAGGCGGCACACAAAGCCGTGCAGGCCGCCGAACAGCGCCACGGGTTGAGCATCGAATGGCGCAAGGTGGATGGCGCCATTGATGCCACGGTGGTCGAGCAGAGCCGCTATGCCGACCTGATCGTGCTGCCGCCGAACACACCCCTGACCGATCTTACCACGCCTGCCAGTGCGGGCGCAGGTAGCGTCGTCATGGCAGCAGGGCGCCCAGCGCTGATCGTGCCAAACAACTACGCGAACGCTGCGATCGGCCAGCGCGTATTGGTGGCCTGGAAACCCTCGGCCGAAGCCGCCCGCGCGGTCCATGATGCGCTGCCGCTGCTGCAGCGGGCCGAAGCCGTGACAGTCATACGGGTCAATCCGGATCCGGAAGAGCCAAAACACAATCCGGGCTTCGACCTTGCCACCCATCTGGCCCGGCATGGCGTGAAGGTGACGGTGACGCCGGTGCTGGCGCCCGATACCACAGCCGGCGATGTCATCGTGGAACAGGCACGGACTTTGCGCGCCGACCTAATTGTGATGGGTGCCTATGGCCATTCGCGGCTGCGCGAGCTGGTGTTCGGCGGCGCCACCCGCAGCCTTTTGCAGGCCCCACCGGTCCCGGTGCTGATGTCGCGTTAAAGGCTGGCGGCAGCCACGTCCCCGGTCCATAACACCGGGGATGAGCAGCACGCTTTCCAGCAAACAGGTGGCCGTGATCGGCGGCGGTCCGGCCGGGCTTATGGCGGCCGAAACCATGGCGCAGGCCGGCCTGCGCGTACAGGTGTTCGAGCGCATGCCGAGCATTGCTCGCAAGCTGCTGATGGCCGGGCGTGGCGGGCTGAACATCACGCATTCCGAACCGCTGGAGACATTTCGCGAGCGCTATGGCGAGGCCGCCGGCTGGCTCGCGCCGTATCTGGACGCCTTCCCGCCCTCGGCGCTGGTGGACTGGTGCGCCGCGCTGGGGCAGGAGACCTTTATCGGCAGCAGCGGCCGCGTCTTTCCGAAAGCCATGAAGGCCAGCCCGCTGCTGCGCGCCTGGCTCAACCGCCTCGATGGCCTCGGCGTGCGTGTGTCACTGCGCAGCGAGTGGCGCGGCTGGGACGCCGATGGCGCGCTGACATTTGCCAATGGCAACACGTTTAAAGCCGATGCGACCGTGCTGGCGCTGGGCGGCGCCTCATGGCCGCGACTGGGCGCCGATGGCGGCTGGACCGCCTTGCTGCCCGACATCGAGATCGCGCCACTACGGCCCGCCAATTGCGGCTTCCGCATCGACTGGTCGGAGATTTTCCGTAAGCAGCATGCTGGCGCACCGCTCAAGCGCATCGCGCTGCAGTTCAACGGCGAAACTTTGCGCGGCGAAGCGGTGATCACATCCGAAGGCATCGAAGGCGGCGTGATCTATGCGCTGTCGGCGAGATTGCGGGAAGCCATTGCGCGCGATGGCGAGGCGAAGCTGTTCGTCGATCTGCGGCCCGATATGACTCTCGCTGAACTGTCGGAAAAACTCGACGGCCCGCGCCGCGGTGCGACCCTGAGCAATTTCCTGCGCAAGAGCGCAAACCTGCCGCCGGTCGGTATCGGCCTGGTCCAGGAGGCGCTGCATGGCGGCGCAGACAAACCACAGTTGTCTGCATTGGTGAAAGCCATCCCGCTGCGCCTGACTGCGCCCTTCGGTCTGGCGCGGGCGATCTCGACCGCCGGCGGCATCGCGCTGACCGAGTTGGATGACGGTCTGATGCTGCGAAAGCGGCCGGGCGTCTTCGTCGCCGGCGAAATGCTGGACTGGGAGGCTCCGACCGGGGGTTACCTGCTGCAGGGCTGTTTTGCCACCGGCCTGGCTGCGGGTCATGGCGCGATCCGCTGGCTGAGTGCGGATTAAGTTAACGCATTACTCAGCCGCCACTGCGGCCTCGACCGCTTCGACCTTGGCGGCGCAGAATTTGAATTCCGGGATCTTGCCGAAGGGATCAAGCTGCGGGTTGGTCAGCAGATTGGCGGCTGCCTCAAAGAAGGCAAAGGGGATGAACACCATATTCTCCGCCACATCGCGGTCGAGACGGGCTTTCAGCTGAATCGCACCGCGCCGGGTCGAGACGCGGATGAACTGACCGGCGCTGACGCCGAGCCTTGCGGCATCGCGCGGATGCAGCTGCGCGGTGGCTTCCGGCTCCAGCGCATCGAGCTGGGTGGCACGGCGCGTCATGGCGCCGGTATGCCAGTGTTCCAGCAGGCGGCCGGTGCTGAGCACCATCGGATATTCTGCATCGGGCAGTTCTGCCGGCGGCGTCACTTTCGTGGGCACGATCTTCGCGCGGCCGGTGGCGGTCGGGAAGCCATCGGTGAAGATAATCTCGTGGCCACCCGGATAAGTGACGGCCCCTTCAGTTTCCAGCCGGGGCCAGGTGATGCCCGCCAGCGACGGCATCAGGCCAGCCATTTCGGCATAGACCTCGCTCGGATGCAGGTAGTTCCAGTTCAGGCCGACACGCTGCGCGATCTCCTGGATCAGCTCCCAGTCCTGCCGCGCTTCTCCGGGTGCATCCAGGGCCTTGCGGCCGATCTGCACGCGGCGATCGGTATTGGTGAAGCTGCCATCCTTCTCGGCGAAGGCTGTCGCCGGCAGGATCACGTCGGCATGGAAAGCCGTCTCGGTGAGGAAGATGTCCTGCACCACCAGGTGATCCAGTTTGGCCAGCGCCGCGCGCGCATGCGCCGCATCGGGGTCCGACATGGCCGGATTCTCGCCCATGATATACATGCCGCAAATCTCGCCCTGCAGGATGGCGCCCATGATCTCCACCACGGTCAGCCCGCGCTGCGGTGCGATATGCGCATTCGCCACGCCCGGACCCCAGACGGCTTCAAATGCTTCGCGTTTGGCGGCATCTTCGACCGACTGGTAGTCGGGCAGCACCATGGGGATCAGGCCGGCATCCGACGCACCCTGCACGTTGTTCTGGCCGCGCAGCGGATGCAGGCCGGTGCCGGGGCGACCGATCTGGCCGGTGATCAGGCCTAACGCCAGCAGGCAGCGTGCATTGTCGGTGCCATGCACATGCTGTGACACGCCCATGCCCCAGAAGATCAGCGAAGCCTTTGACGTCGCATACAGGCGCGCCACATCACGTAGCACATCGGGCGCGATACCGCAGAGCGGCGACATCGCCTCCGGCGTCGCGTCCTTCACGGCCTGTTCCAGATCGGGGAAGCCATCGACGAAGCGCTGGATATAGGCCGGGTTGGTCAGGCCTTCGGCGATGATCACATGCAGCATGGCATTCAGCATCGCCACATCCGAGCCCGGCTTGAATCGCAGGTGATGCGTGGCGAATTTTGTCAACGCCTGGCCACGCGGATCCATCACGATCAATTTGGCATTCTTCTGCCGCACCGCGTTCTTGATGAAGGTGGCGGCGACCGGGTGATTGATGGTGGGATTGGCGCCGATCACGATGATCACCTCGGCATCCATGGCAGCCGAGAAGGGCGCGGTGACGGCGGCCGAGCCCAGGCCCTCCATCAGGGCGGCCACCGACGAGGCATGACAGAGCCGCGTGCAGTGATCGACATTGTTGGTGCCGAAACCCATGCGCACCAGCTTCTGGAACAGGTAGGCCTCTTCGTTCGAGCCCTTGGCGGAACCGAAACCGGCCAGCGCCGACGGACCGATTTCGTCGCGCACCTTGACCAGGCCGGAAGCTGCGCGCGCCAATGCCTCTTCCCAAGTGGCTTCGCGGAAATGCGTGAAGGGATTGGCCGGATCGACGACATCCTCGCCATGTTTAAGCACGCCATCCTTGCGGATCAGCGGTTTAGTCAGGCGATGCGGATGGCTGACATAATCGAAGCCGAAACGGCCTTTCACACACAGCCGGCCGCGATTGGCCGGGCCATCCTTGCCGGTGACATACTGAATACGGTTGTCCTTGACGTGGTAGGTCAACTGGCAGCCGACACCGCAGAAGGGGCACAGGCTGTCGATGGCTTTCGTGGCCTTCTCCACGCCGCGGTTATTCTCATCCACCAATGTGGACGGCAGCAGCGCGCCGGTCGGGCAGGCCTGCACGCATTCGCCGCAGGCGACGCAGCTGCTGTTGCCCATCGGATCGTCGAAATCGAACACGATTTCGGAATGATGGCCGCGGAAGGCCATGCCGATTACGTCATTGCCCTGCACTTCACGGCAGGCACGGACACAGAGATTGCACTGGATGCAGGCATCCAGGTTAACCGCCATGGCGCCGTGGCTGCGATCCGGCGCCGGCGTATGATCCCGGGCCGGGAAGCGGCTTTCGGTGACATTCAGCGCCTCGGCCCAGTGCCAGAATTTGGATTCGCCGTCATGCGCTTCAGCGCGTTTCGGCTGATCGGCGACCAGCAGTTCCATCACCAGTTCGCGCGCGCGCGTCGCACGATCGCTCGCCGACACGACTTTCATCCCCTCGGTCGGCACGCGCTTGCAGCTTGGCGCCAGCACGCGCTCTCCCTCGATCTCGACCATGCAGGCGCGGCAGTTGCCATCGGCGCGGAAGCCGGGCTGCGGCGTGTAGCACAGATGCGGAATCTCCGTGCCTTCGCGTTTGGCGACCTGCCAGATGGTTTCGCCCGGCAGGGCTTCGACCGCTTTGCCATCGAGCTGGAAGCGGATCATCTGAACCGCTCCAACACCGAGAGCAGCGGATTGGGCGCGGCCTGCCCCAGGCCGCAGATCGAAGCATCGCGCATCACCTGCGCCAGATCGCGCAAGAGCGGCTCGTCCCATGTCGGCTGCGCCATCAGCTCGACAGCCTTTTCGGTGCCGACACGGCAGGGCGTACACTGGCCGCAGCTTTCATGGCGGAAGAATTTCATCAGGTTGAGCGCGGCACCCTTCACGTCATCCTGGTCCGACAGCACGATCACGGCAGCCGAGCCGATGAAGCAGCCGTATTTCTCCAGCTGGCCGAAATCGAGCGGAATGTTATTCAGACTCGCCGGCAGGATGCCGCCCGAAGCGCCCCCGGGCAGATAGGCCATGAAGCTGTGGCCCGGCAGCATGCCGCCGCAATACTCCTCGATCAGTTCGGTAATGGTGACGCCGGCGGGCGCCAGTTTGACGCCCGGATTTCGCACGCGGCCCGAAACCGAATAGCTGCGCAGCCCCTTGCCGCCGTTGCGGCCATGGCCCTGCCACCAGGCGGCGCCCTTGTCGGCGATTTGCGGCACCCAGTAGAGCGTCTCGACATTGTTGATCAGGGTCGGCCGGCCCCAGAGGCCGACCTGGAAGGGGAATGGCGGCTTCTGCCGCGGCAGGCCGCGCTTGCCCTCGATGCTTTCCAGCATCGCCGACTCCTCGCCGCAGATATAGGCGCCGGCACCGCGCCGCAGTTCGACCTGCACGTCGCCCAGAAGGCCGGCGGCTTTCAGCGCCTTCAGCTCTTCCGAGATCACCACATGCAAAGCGGGATACTCATCGCGCAGATAGAGATAGGCCGTCTCAGCCTCAATCAGGAAAGCGGCGATCAGCATGCCTTCGAGGAAACCATGCGGATCGGTTTCGAGGAACCAGCGATCCTTCAGCGTGCCGGGCTCGCCCTCGTCGCCGTTCACCGCCAGCAACCGCGGCTTCGGCTGTTCCAGTACCGCGCGCCATTTTCTGGCAGTGGGAAAGCCAGCCCCGCCCATGCCACGCAGGCCGGCGACCTCGATCTCGGCCACCAGCGCCTCGCGCGTCAGTTCGCCGCTGCGCAGTTTCGTCAGCACACCGTAACCGCCCTGGGCGCGATAAACGGCGAGGCTCTTATAATTGGGCAGTACCGGCGCGACAGCCTTCTGCGCATGCGCCGCCTGCAAGGTTTCGACCGAGGCCGGCGCGATGACATTCTTGCCGTAGACAGCGCAGGGTGCGCGGTCGCACTGACCCATGCAGGGCGCTCGTTCGACGCGGGTGCCGCCCAGATCTTCCAGCTGCTGTGCCAACATATCCGCGCCGGCCATGCAGCAACTGAGCGAGTCGCAGATGCGCAATGTCACCTGCGCCGGTTCATCGCCCTCGACCACGCGGAAATGGGCATAAAAGGTGGCGGTCTCGAAAACCTCGGCCAGCGGCAGGCGCATCGCCTCACTCAGCGCCACCAGCAGACTGGCCGGCAGATGACCCTTGGCGTCGTTGATCAGATGCAGGTACTCGATCAGCAGGTCGCGGCGCCCAAATTCTAGTTGGCCGGCATCGGGCCGCAGGATGGCACGCAGCGCCTCATGATCGGCGTCGGAGGCCTGGCGACCGCGCGGCAGCGCGCGACCGGATTTACCCGGCCCCTGCCGGTGTTGGCGGGGCATCGGAGTGGTAATATTCATACGGGTAACGCTGGTGACTATGGGCAGCCACCATCATCCGCCCACCGGGCGGCGCGATCAAGATCGCATTCCCGTTGCGCGATAGAGGTTTTCTATCAACCGATCAGGGTCGAGGAAAGCAATTTGGCCTCGGCGACCAGGGCGACGGCCAGCGGCGACATCGGATCGCGATCCGGCACCACGAGGCCGATGGTGTGGACCGCATCGGGCTCGACGATGGGAATGGCGCGCAGGCGTTCGGTCAGGCCGAGCGTTTCGGCCAGCTTTTCCGGCATCACGCTGGCCCACTGGCCGGTGCGCACATGCGAAAACAGCACGATCATGGAATTGGATTCCAGCGTCGGCTCCGGCTCGGCGCCACCCGCCTCTCGGAGCAGCTTGTCGATGATGCGCCGGTTCTGCATGTCGGGCGTCAGCAGACAAAGGGGTATGCGGCTGACCTCGGCCCAGGTCACGCGGTCGCGCTGGCCGAGCGGACTGTCTTTTGATGTCAACAGGCGATACTGCTCGGTATAGAGCGGAATGGAACGCGCCCGGCCGAGCGGTTCGTTGTCGATATAGGTGATGCCGGCATCGACTTCCAGATTCTCCAGCATGCCGAGCACTTCGATGGAGGTGCGCGACAGGATGGTGAATTTCACATTCGGATGTTTGGCGCGATAGGGCGTGGTCAAGGCAGAGACCATGCCGAGCGCGGTGGGAATCGCCGCGAGCTTCAGATGTCCGATCAGGCCACTTTTCAGGGCCTGCACCTCCTGCCGCATGGCGCGGGCATCGCCGACAATCCGCCGTGCCCAGTCGAGCACGCGCTCGCCTTCCGCCGTGAAGCCGATGAAGCGCGAACTGCGCTGCACCAGCAGTACACCCAGTGTATCCTCAAGCTGCTTGATGCCGGCCGACAGCGTAGGCTGCGTCACGCCGCATTCGTCGGCCGCCTTGCGGAAGTTCTTTTCGCGCGCAAGTGCCAGAAGAAATTCAAGCTTGTCGATCATGCCGCCTTATTATCTGCTTTTTCCCGGCGCGTCAGCCAGGTTATGGCAGATTCAAGCTGGGATCAGCTCCCGCACATGCCGCTCGGCCTCGGCGACGAAACCTGCGTCATTGATATGATGCGGCACACGGAGGATGCGATGCGTGTCGCTAATCTTGAAATACTGCTCAAACGCCGCGAATAGCGCGGCATTGGCGGCGGGGTCGTGGAAAGTCTGCCCAGGTGCATCTAAAGCCGAGACGCCACCCTCGGGCAGCAGCAGCCGCACCGGGCCGGAAGAGGCATTCAGCTTGGCGGCGATCCAGGCGGCAATCTGCTCCAGTTCGGCCGCCGTGGTGCGCATCAGCGTGACATTGGCATTGTGGGCATGGAACAGCCGGCCACGATAACGCTCCGGAATCGTCTGGGGCGCCCAGAAGTTGACCATGTCGAGCGCGCCGCAGGAGCCAATCCAGGGAATGCCGGTTTTCGCCACCACGTCGAAGCGTTCCGCGCCCGCCGTGCAGACGCCGCCAAGCAGATGATCGGCGGCTTCGGTGGTGGTGAGATCGACCACGCCCTGCAGCAGCCCGGACGCCGCAATCGCTTCCAGCGAGCGGCCACCAGGGCCATTGGCGTGGAAGACCTGGCATTCGTAATCGGCATTGAGCCGCGCGGTGAGCTGCTGGATGCAAGCCGTTGTGACGCCAAACATGCTGAGGCCCAGCGCCGGGCGCGTGTCGGTCGAGGCCGGGATGCTGCGCGACATCATGCCGGCCAGCGCATGCGCCGCATTGGCAAGGATCACGCGCGACAGTCTGTTCAACCCGGCAATATCGGTGACCGGATACAGCATGGTGATGTCATGCACGCCGACGAAAGCCGAGACATCGCCGGCCGCCAGGGTCGAGACCATCAGCTTGGGCAGGCCGATCGGCTGTGCCTGCATGGCTGGCGCAATCAGGCTGGTGCCGCCCGAGCCACCGAGCCCAATCATGCCGCCGATATCGTGCAGCGAGGCCATGAAACGCAGCAGGGCCGCACTCATCGCCATAACCGCTTTGCCGCGGTCGCCAGCCTTCAGCACCGCATCGGCGCCTTCAGGATGGAAGGTCGCCACGACTTCGGCGCTGACATCGGCATCCTGCGCTGGCGCCTTCGTGCCGACATCGATGGTGAGCGCCGTCAGACCTGCCTGCCGCAGCAGGCCTGCGACATACCGCAGCTCTTCAGCCTTGGTGTCGAAGGTGCCGATGACGTAAGCCGTGCCGGGCATGACGACCGCCGCTAGCCCCTCTTCTGCCGGGCGACTTTCACCGCACCCTCAAAGGCAAAACGGAAAGTGTCGCTCACCGTCTGATGCACGCTTTCGGCATCGGCCGGCGCCACATCATATTCCGCCCACCATTCGCCGAAGGTTTTGTTGCCCTCGGTGATGGTCTTCAGCCGCATCTCGGCGACATAATTCTGCACCGGCAGCGTGGCTTCCAGGATGCGGTAGCAGCAGACATGCTCGCGATCCGAAAGCGTCAGCAGCTCCTCGCGGATATGGCCGCCTTCATGCGTGAAGAAGTTGCGCACGCAGCCGACCTGGTCGGATGGTAGGCCGCCCTCGATCTCGCTCTTGGAAAAGAATGGGTGATAGATCGGCAATGCGTTGAAATCACGCAAAACGCCCCAGGCTTCCTCCAGCGGAATATCCATCACGGCGCTGATATAGACGCGGGCCATGTCACTTGCCTCCCTTGCCCTTCAGGGCATCGATGGCCTTGAAGGTTTTTATATGGTTGGTGATTGCCGTCTCGACCGGCAACCGCTCGACGCTGCTGGCGCCGTAGAAACCGTTGCAATGTTTGCTGTTCCGCAGCACGAAGTCGACATCTTCGGGCGAGGAAATCGGCCCGCCATGGGCAATGATGATGACGTCCTTGCGGATTCTGCGCGCCGCCTCGGCCCAGTCGTCGATCAGCCGCACGGAGTCCTGCAGCGTCTTCGACGTGGTGGCACCAATGCTGCCGCCGGTGGTGACGCCCATATGGGGCACGATCAGGTCGGCGCCGGCCTTGGCCATTTCCACGGCCTCATCGGTCGAGAACACATAGGGCGTGGTCAGCAGGTCCAGTTCATGCGCCTGGCGGATCATGTCGATCTCGCTGGCGAAGTTGATCCCGGTCTCTTCCAGGCTGACGCGGAAGGTGCCGTCGATAATCCCGACGGTGGGGAAGTTCTGCACGCCGGAGAAGCCGAGTTCCTTCAGCTGCTTCAGGAAGACCGGCATGATCACGAAAGGATCGGTGCCGTTGACGCCGGCGATCACCGGCGTGGTCTTGCAGACCGGCAGCACTTCCAGCGCCATCTCCTTCACGATCTCGTTGGCATTGCCATAGGCCAGCAGGCCGGCCGACGAGGCACGCCCGGCCATGCGGTAACGGCCGGAATTGTAGACGATGATCAGGTCGATGCCGCCGGCTTCCTCGCATTTCGCGGAGATGCCGGTGCCGGCGCCGCCGCCGATGATCGGCTCGCCGCGCCGGATCATATCCTGGAAGCGTTCGACAATCGCTTTGCGCTCGAATCTAGGCATTCTTTTGTTCCTTGGCAGGGTGACGGACCGCGAGGTAGTGGCTGAGTTCACCCAGCACGCCGCGGCGGAAAACAAGCACACAGAAAATGAAGACCAGGCCGACCATGATGGTGACCCAGGCGCCCAGCGCATCGAAGTAATGCCGCAGCGCAGAGATGATGATGGCGCCGATGGCCGGACCGAAGACCGAGTTCATGCCACCCAGCACGGTCATCAGGATCACGTCGCCCGACATATGCCAGTGGACATCGGTGAGCGAGGCGAGCCGGAAAACGACACATTTCAGCGAGCCAGCCAGGCCCGACAGACCGGCCGACAACGCAAAGGCGGTGACCTTGTAGCGTTCGACCGCATAGCCGAGCGAGCGCGTGCGCGGTTCATGCTCGCGGATGGCGCGTAGAATCTGGCCGAAGGGCGAATGCACGATGCGGTTGATCAGCCACAGCCCGCCGCCGGTGCAGACCAGCACCAGAAAATAAAGGTTTGTATCGTCGTTGAGGTCGATCAGGCCGAACAATTTGCCGCGCGGGATCGGTTGCATGCCGTCTTCCGCGCCGGTGAACGGCGCCTGCAGGAAGCTGAAATAAACCAGCTGTGCCAGCGCCAGCGTGATCATGGCGAGATAGATGCCCTGGCGACGGATGGCGAGCGCGCCGAACAGGGCGCCGAGCGTGGCCGAGAATAGTACGCCGGCCAGAATGGCGACCTCGGTGGTCAGGCCCAGGTCACGCAGCGCATACCCGGTGATATAGGCCGACGAGCCGAAGAAAGCGGCATGACCGAACGAGACGATGCCGGCATGACCGAGCAGCAGGTTGAAGGCACAGGCGAAGAGCACGAAGCACATCACCTTCATCAGGAAGATGGGGTAAATGAGCTGCGGCACAAAGGGCACCGCGATCAGTGCGGCAATCAGCAGCGGCAGACCGATCCTGTAAACCAATGCCATCACGCCTCCTCCCGACCAAACAGGCCGGCGGGGCGCAGCAGCAGCACCAGCGCCATGACCAGGAAGACCACGGTGGTGGAAGCTTCGGAGTAATACACCTTGGTCAGGCCTTCGATCACGCCAAGGCCAAGTCCGGTGAGGGCGGAACCCAGCACCGAGCCCAGCCCACCGATCACCACGATGGCGAAGACGATGATCACGAGGTCAGAGCCCATCGAGGGATTCACATGCTGGATCGGCGCCGCCAGCACACCGGCGAAACCAGCCAATCCGACGCCGACGCCATAGGTGAGCGTAAGCAGCAGCGGCACGTTGATGCCAAAGGATTGCGTCAGGTCCGGCCGCTCGGTGGCAGCGCGCAAGTAAGCGCCCATGCGGGTTTTTTCGATCAGGATCCAGGTGCCGGCGCAGACCACCACGGCGATGAGAATGACAAAACCGCGATAGACCGGCAGCATCATGAAGCCGATATCCCAGGCGCCGCGCAGCAGCTGTGGCGTCGGGAAAGGATGACCGGACGAGCCCATGGCGACACGGAATCCGCCTTCCATCACCAGCACCAAGCCGAAGGTGAGGAGCAGACCGTAGAGCGGATCGAGGCCATAGATGCGCCGGATGGCAAAGCGTTCGAAGATGATACCGGCGAAGCCGACGATCATCGGCGCTGCGATCATCGCCGGCCAGTAGCCCAGGCCGAGATTGCGGCCGAGCAGGAAGGCAATGAAGGCGCCGACCATGAAGAAGGCGCCATGCGCGAAATTCACCACGCGCAGCAGGCCGAAGATGATGGCGAGGCCAAGGCTGAGCACCGCATAGAAGGCGCCGTTGACCAGACCCAGCATGATCTGACCGAGAAATGCCTGATGGGGAATGCCGAAGATTTCCATATACCGCCCGAAGTCCGTTCCCGATGACGTCTACACTGATCTTACACTGGCTTTACGCGGAGTCCGGGATGCGGAAAGGACCCGGACCGGCCGAGGGAAGCCGGCCCGGGCTGACGCAGGATTACTTCTTCACCAGATCGCACTTGCTTTCCGACAGCGGCTGGAAAGCCTGCTCCGCCGGAATGGTCGAGACCGGCTTCAGGTAATCCCACGGGGCTTTCGATTCGGCCGGAGTCTTCACCTGCCACAGATACATGTCATGCATGAAGCGGCCGTCGACGCGCACCTTGCCATTCTTGGTGAACATGTCGCTGACGGTCATTTCACGCATCTTGGCCGAGACCTTGTCCGGATCGTCGGTGCCGGCTTCCTTGACAGCGTTCAGGTAGAACACGGTCGAAGAATAGTCGGCGGCCTGGGCCATGTTCGGCATCTTGCCGACGCGGTCGTAGAAGCGCTTGGCGAATTTGCGCGTCTCGTCATTCTGGTCCCAGTACCAGGCGTTGGTCAGCATCAGGCCCTGTGCGGTCTGCAGGCCGAGCGAATGCACGTCCTCGATCCACAGCAGCAGGGCAGCCAGTTTTTGATTCTTGGTGGCGCCGAATTCCGCCGCAGCCTTGATCGCATTCACGGCATCGGCGCCAGTGGAGGCAATGCCGATGATCTCGGCCTTGGAGGCCTGCGCCTGCAGGACATAGGACGAGAAATCGGTGGTGCCGAGCGGATGGCGGGCCGCACCCAGCACGCGGCCCTGCGCGCCGCGGACTACGTCGGAGACCTGCTGTTCCAGGCCATGACCGAAGGCGAAATCGACGGTCAGGAAGAACCAGCTTTTGCCGCCGGCCGCCACCACGGCCTTGCCGGTGCCATGCGCCAGCGAATAGGCGTCATAGGCGTAATGGATCGCGTAAGGCGAGCAGAGTTCGTTGGTGATGCCCATGTTGGAGGCGCCATTGACGATGATATGGCGCTTCTTTTCCTTGGCGACGGCGGCCACCGCGCGCGCTACGCCGGAATTGGCCAGGTCGTTGATCATGTCGACCGCGCCGGTATCGAACCATTCGCGCGCCTTGGCGGCGCCGACATCGGGCTTGTTGAGATGGTCGGCGAAGATCACGTCGATCTTCTTGCCCAGCACGGTGCCGCCGACATCCTCGGCGGCCATCTTCACGGCTTCCACCGCACCCTTGCCCGACAGGTCGTTATAGATGCCCGACATATCGGCCAGCACGCCGATGCGGACGACATCGTTGGAGATCTGCGCATTTGCCGCCGTGGCGCCCAAGGCCAGCAGCGACGCAGCCGTCATCGTCAGTCGAAGACTGGTTTTCATGATTACCCTCCCGGAGTTTTGGTTTTGCTTGTATTATTGTTTTCCACTCTAACGAAGGCCAAGAATCGGTTTCCATGGCTAGTCTGCACGAAAACCTATCTGAAACCCACATCGTCGGAGCGCGAACCCAGCAGTTGATCCTGCGCGCGGAAGACTGCAACGCACTGGCAGCGCGGCAGATTTCCCACATCGGCGTCGGCGATGCTGCAGTGCCATATCGCATCGTCCGCACACATCTGAGCGGCACCTATGTGCATGCCAGCCTGGGCGGCGAGGGTCGCATACTGCTGGACGGCCGCTGGCGTCCGCATCGCGCCGGCATGGTATCGCTGGCGCCGGCGCATGTGCTGCATGCCTTCCATGCCATTCCATCGAAGCGCTGGCAGTATTGCTGGGTGCGCTATATGCCGCAGTCGCCGCGCTCCTCCATCGGCTTCATGGCGCCGGTGATGGCGCAATTCGACTCAGAGGCCCTGAAACATGCGATCCTGGGGCTGTATCAGGAAATCCAGGTGCGCGGCGATGCCGGCTCGGCCATGCTGTGGATCGATCTGATCGAGCATTACATCGGCCAGATCGCAGAACCGCTGCAGAAGGAACACCGGCTGCGCGCGCTGTGGGAGACCGTGCGCAAGGACCTGGCGCGCGACTGGGATGTCGAGAGCCTGGCGAAACTGGCGCATGTCAGCGGCGAGCATCTGCGCCGGCTGTGTCATGCCAGCCTGGGCCGCAGCCCAATGCAGCAGCTGACCTATCTGCGCATCCAGCATGCGGCGCACCAGCTGGCCACCACGCAGGCGAAGATCGAGGAGATTGCGCTGCGCGTCGGCTACCAGAACCCGTTCGCCTTCTCCAACACCTTCAAGCGCATGACCGGTTTCCGGCCATCGCTGTTCCGCAGCCGGCATCGCGGTACGGAGGGGTAACGACTTTAACGGATGAACTGGTCCAGATAGGCACCGCCGAGACCGCAGGACTCATAATGCTTGCGGCACATCTCGATCTTGCTGAACACATCCTCGTAGGCCGTCACCTTGCCCCAGGGATCGACATAGATCATCGACCCGGTGATATGGAACAGGGTGATCATCTCCGGGCAGTCTTCCGGCACGACCAGCGTATGGGTCTCGCCCGGTGGCTCGAAAACGTAAGAGCCCGTGGTCGCCACCCAGTCATGTTCCAGGTAATGCCATTTGCCGCGCAGCACATGGCCATGTACTGGGGCTGGATGGCGGTGGCGGCTCAGCACGCCGGCGCGGCGCACGCGCAGCAGGTTGACCCAGTAGCCCTGACTGGCATTCAGGCAAAGCGGGCGAAACCAGACATTCTCCGCCTGCGGCACCCAGACGCGTTCGTCTTCCGGGATCGGCGAGGCGACCACGATCTCGCTGGCCGCTTCGGGCGGGAACGGCAGCTGGTAGGGCATGCGGCTGGTATCGGTCACGACGTCACTCCTCACATTGCGGCATAGCCGCCATCGACCGGCAGGATGGCGCCGGTGATGAAATCGGCCTGGTCGGATGACAGGAACAGCACCGCCTTCGCGACATCGGCCGGTGTGCCCCAGCGGGCCATCGGCGTGCGGTCCAGGATCACCTGGCTGCGCGCGGCATCGTCCTGCAGGGCCTGGGTCAGCGGCGTCGCGATCCAGCCCGGCGCCACGGCATTGACGCGGATACCTTCTTTCGCCCAAGCGATGGCGAGAGATTTCGTCAACTGCATCACGCCGCCCTTGCTGGCGGAATAGGCCGGCACCAGCGGGCCGCCGAAGAAGCTGAGCATCGAGGCGGTGTTGACGATGGCGCCACCGCGCTCGGCCAGTAGATCCTTGCAGGCCACGCAGAGCCGCATGGTACCGGCGAGATTGACATCCAGCACCTTGAGGAAGGTCGGCATCTCGTATTCCGCCAGACGACGGATCATGCCGGCGCAGTTGACCAACACATCCAACTGGGTCAGCGCGGCGGCAAAGGCATCAACCGCCTGCTGGTCGGATACGTCGAGCGGTTGCAGGTCGATATCGCGGAAGGCCGGGTCTTTCGCCGCAGCGTCCAGTTCGGGACCGGCCAGGCCGACGGCGATCACGCTGTCACCCCGGTCACGAAATGCCTGTGCAATCCCGGCACCGATACCGCTGGTGCCGCCGGAAACTAGAACCTTGCGCGTCATGCCTGCTGTCGCTCCCCTAAGTGGTTTTACAAAACCTATAGGGTTCTTGCGGCGCAGGATATGTGGAATTACTTGGCCGGCGCGTCGAAGGGCACCGTGTCGCGCATCGACGGGCGGTCGGAGAACTGCTTGAACCAGGCCGCCAGCGCGGCACGGCCGTTGCGCCAGCCGAAATCCGGGAAGCGGAAATCGAGATAGCCGAGCGCGCAGCCGGCCGAGATGGTGCCGATATCGACACGGCCGGTCATCTTGCCCACCTGGCCTTCCAGCACATCCACGCAGGAGGTGATCTTGGCCATCTGGCCGTCGAGCCAGGGCTGCCATTTCTGTTCCGCCGGACGCACCACCTGTTCGTAACGTGCCAGCAGGGCGGCATCGAGCAGGCCATCGGCCAGCGCCTGGTCGCGCAAGGCTTCCCACTTGGCCTCGCCCTTGGCCGGGAACATGCGGTTGCCACCGGCGAGATCGTCAAGATATTCGCAGATCACGCGCGAATCATAGAGCGCATAATCGCTGTCGGTGAAAAAGGTCGGCACCTTGCCAGTCGGGTTATGCGCCACGATAGTGGCATCGGGGTTGATCGGATTGGCTGCGCTGGCCAGCTTCTCGATCCGGTCGCCCAGGCCCAGCTCGATACCGACGGCGAGAACCTTGCGCACATAGGGCGAGGCCGGGGAGTAGAAGACTTTCATCGCGTTTCCTCATGTTGCAGGGGATTCTGGCCGGCGAGATGGCAGCCGGCGATATAGCCGAAGGTGAGGGCCGGGCCGAGCGTGATGCCGGCGCCGGGATAATGTCCGCCCATGATCGAGGCCATGTCGTTGCCGCAGGCATACAGCCCGGCAATCGCCTGCCCATCGCGACCGAGCACCTGGGCATCGCTGTTGGTCTGCAACCCGGCTGCCGTGCCGATATCGCCGGGATAGACCCGCACGGCATAAAGCGGCGCCGTACGCACCGGCCCGAGATTGGGATGGCCGGGCGCGTCGGCATCACCGTAATAGCGGTTATATTCCGACGCACCCTTGCCGAAATCGTCGTCGACACCGGCCGCGGCAAATCCGTTCACGCGGCCGATTGTGTCGGCCAGCGCAGTGGCATCGATCTCAAGCGTCCGTGCCAGTTCCGCGATACTGTTCGCCTCGACCAGATAGCCGGCGTCGATCAGATGGCGGCGCGGCCGCTTGCCCGGCAGCGCCAGACCCAGTCCCCATTTGTCGATGAAGGGGCGGTCGCAAATGAGAAAAGCCGGAATAGTGTTGGCGCGGAACATGGCGCGGACGAATTCGTGATAGCTGGTGCCTTCATTGACAAAGCGCCTGCCATCCTTGCCGACCGCGATCAGGCCTGGCTTGGCGCGGTCCCAGACCAGATGCGGGAAGCGCACTTCGCTGCCATCCGGCTGCTTGCATATCGAGACCGGCGCCCAGAAAGCCATGTCGGCCGGTGAGTCGAGAAAACTGCCACCGACCGACTCCGCCATGCGGATGCCATCGCCGGTATTCTCGCGCGGCGCCATCGACCACAGTCCGGCGCCCTGCGGACTCAACCGCTGACGCCGCTCGGCATCCCAGGGAAAGCCGCCGGTCGCCATCACCACGCCGCGCCGAGCGAGATACTGTTCGCCGTGCGCGGTCTCGACACCGGTAACGCGGCCATTCTCTTCCAGCAGGCGTTGCACGGCAGCACCGGTCACAATGGTGATACCCAGCGCATCGGCGCTTTTCAGCAGGCGTGCCGCCAGTGCATTGCCCATCAGCAAGCGCGTGCCGCGCGTATAGCCGCTGGCGCGATCTCGGAAATAACTGAGCACCAGCGCCGTGCCGTGTTTCCACGACGCAAACGAGCGGGTGACATTGAGCAGATGCTTCACGTCGGTCAGGTTGACCATCATGCCGCCCAGCACCATGAATTCCTTCAACGGATCGCGCAGCCGTGCAAAACCGTCGCGCAGCTGACGCGCATCGAAGGGCAGCGGGTCCATCGGCCGTCCGGCTTTGCCGGCACCGGTCAGTTCCGGGTAGTAATCCGGCGAATAGGCGCGCGCGGCAAATTTCACATCGGTGTTCTGGTCGAAGAAGGCCACCATCTGCGGCCCGGTACGCAGGAAGGCATCCATCAGGTCGGGCCGCAGCGCATTGCCCAACACCTGCTGCAGGTACTGACGCACATCGGCCTCGCTATCCTCGATGCCCATGGCTTTGGCATAAGGGTTGTTCGGCACCCAGACCGCGCCGCCCGAAACTGCCGTGGAGCCGCCGATCTTGGCCGCCTTCTCCAGCACCAGCACTGACAAACCGTGGATGGCCGCCGTCAGCGCCGCGGCCATGCCGCCAGCGCCGGAGCCCACCACCACAACATCATACTCACGCATCGACTTGCTCATGCAGACTGCCTAACGCTTCAGCGCCATCTCCGCGCCGGACCTGTGGGTGAGGAAGCCTGCTGTCAGCCCGCCATCGACCGGCAGGATGCTGCCATTCACATAGCTGGCGCGATCCGACAGCAGATAGAGAATGGCATCGGCCACTTCCGAGGGCTGCGCGATACGACCCATCGGCGTGCGGTCTTCCATCACGCCTGTCACGAATTCTGCCGGTACGCCGGCGCGGATCATCGGCGTGTCGACCGCATTCGGTGCGACCGCATTCACGCGCAGGCCGAAGCGGCCCCATTCCACAGCGAGTGTTTTTGTCAGGCCGATCACGCCCCATTTCGAAGCGGCATAATTCGCCCGGCCGCTCTGGCCGCCGAAACCGGTGATCGAGGCAATGGTGACGATAGCGCCGGCACCGCGTTCACTCATGCGGCGGCCAACCGCCTGACAGATGAGAAACGTGCCCTTCAGGTTGGTGTCGAGCACCAGATCCCACACTTCTTCTGGCATCGTGGTGGCGGGTGCAGCGCGCGCCACGCCGGCGCAGGGCACCGCGCCCATCAGCGGGCCGACGGCTGCTTCTGCCGCAGCGACGACGGCTTCGGTAGCCGCCGCATCGCGCACATCCAGCGCGAAACCGGCAGCGCGAACGCCTTTCGCCGCGCATTGCTTGGCCAGTGCGGTGGCTGCCGCGCCATTCAGGTCGGCCAGCGCCAGATTTGCGCCCTCGTCGGCCAGCGCCAGCGCTAGCGCCTGCCCAATGCCCTGACCGGCTCCGGTGATCAGATAGGCGCGGCCAGCGAGCCCGAAGCTTTGCGGCATGTCACAGGCCCATGCCGCCGCCGAGCGACTTGCCGCCATCGACCAGCAGTGTCTGTCCGGTGACGAAACCCGTCCGCGGCGCGGCGAAGAAAGCCACGGCATTGGCGATGTCTTCCGGCTGCCCCGCCTTGCCGGTCGGCTGCAGCGACAGCTGGTATTTCATACGCTCCTCGCTCAACGCGCGCAGGATCGGCGTATCGATCAGGCCGGGCGCCACCGCATTGACAGAAATGCCGCGCGCGGCCAGCTCGATGGCCATGGCCCGCGTCAGGCCCACGACCGCCGCCTTGGAGGCGACGTAATGCGCATGGCCGCGCGCGCCCAGAAATGCGCGCGAGGCAATATTGATGATGCGGCCGCCCTCTTCCATGCGCCTGGCTGCTTCCTGCGCCACGATGAAGAGGCCGACGACATTGACCTGATGTGCCAGGTCGAAATCCTGCTCGGTCAGCTCGAAGAACGGGCGATCCGTGAAGATGCCGGCATTGTTGACCGCGACATCGATGCGCGGCAGCCGGTCGAAGGCCGCCGACACCGCCGCGCGGTCGCGGATATCCAGGCCGATGCCCTCGGCCTTGCCGCCGCTGGCGGCAATTTCATTGGCCGCCTGTTCGGCCGCCCTGGCCTGCAGGTCGGCAACCATCACATGAAAACCGTCTTCCGCCAGCCGCGCCGCGATGGCGCGGCCGATGCCCTGGGCTCCGCCGGTGACGAAGGCGACGCGCTGCGCGGTCATGGTCAGGCGCCCAGGTAGGCCTGGCGCACGCGGTCGTCGCGCACCAGATCGGCCGAGTTGCCTTCGAAGGCGATTTCGCCGTTTTCCAGGATATAAGCGTAATCCGAGACATTCAGCGCGATACGCGCATTCTGCTCGACCAGCAGGATGGTCAGGCCTTCCTTGTTGAGCTGGCGGATGATGGCGAAAATCTGCTCGACCAGCAGCGGCGACAGGCCGAGTGAAGGCTCGTCCAGCAGCAGCAGCTTGGGCCGGCCCATCAGCGCGCGGGCGATCAGCAGCATCTGCTGCTCGCCGCCCGAGAGCGTGCCGGCTTCCTGTGCAAACCGCTGGCGCAGGCGCGGGAAATATTCGCAGACGCGGTCGAGATCCTGTCTGATCACCGCCGTGTCGCGGCGCAGATGCGCGCCGATTTCCAGATTCTCGCGCACGCTCATCCTGGCGAAAATTTCGCGCCCCTCCGGCACCTGGCAGACGCCGCGCGCGACCATGTCTTCCGAGGCCAGGCGGTCGACGCGCTGGCCCTCGAAATGGATTTCACCTGACGTGAGCGCGACGACGCGCGAAATGCAGTTCAAGGTCGTGGTCTTGCCGGCGCCGTTGGCGCCAAGCAGCGCCACGACACGCCCAGCATCGACCTTGAGACCGACGCCCGAAAGGGCATTGATGCGGCCATAGCCTGCGGAGATGTCCTTCAGCTCCAGCATCACGCTGCCGCTCCTTCCCGACCCAGATAAGCCTCGATCACCTGCTGGTTCTGGCGCACCTCGGCCGGCAGGCCCTCGGCGATCTTCTGGCCGAAGCTGAGCACGGTGATGCGGTCGGAGATCGACATCACCAGTTGCATCACATGCTCGACCAGGATCACGGTCAGCCCTTCCTTGCGGGCCAGATCGACCAGCAATTTGTCGAGCGCGGCGATCTCGCGGTTGCGCAACCCGGCAGCCGGTTCATCGAGCAGCAGCAACTGCGGCTTCACGGCCAGCGCGCGGGACAGCTCGAGCAGTTTCTGATGGCCGAAATCCAGTGCATCGGCCTGTTCGTCGCGATAATTGGCGAGGCCGGTGCGCTCGAGGATGGCCTCGGCTTCACTCCGCATCTGGCGCGGCGACAGGCGCTTCCCATCCCGCGCCAGCGCGGCATCGATGCCGACCATCACATTTTCCAGCACGCTGATGCCGTTGAACAGCTCCAGATTCTGGAAGGTGCGCGCAATCCCCAGGCCGGCCGTGCCATGTGCCGGGGTCCGCATCAGGCTCTGGCCACGGAACAGGATGTCGCCGCTGGCCGGCTGGTAATAGCGCGAGATGCAGTTGAACACCGTCGACTTGCCGGCACCATTCGGGCCGATCAGCGCATGAATCGCGCCCGGCATGACATCCATCGAGAAGTCGTTGACAGCGGTCAGCCCGCCGAACTTCACGGTGAGGTTTTTGATCGAGAGGAAAGGCGTCACGGTCATTTCGCGGCACTCCCGCTCCGGCTGAACCGCGCCTTGAGGGCGCCGATGACGCCCTTGGGCGCATACATCATGAACAGGATCAGGATCACACCGTAGATGATTTCCTGATACGACGGCGCCTGGCGCAGCAGTTCCTGTATCAGGCCGAGGATCAGTGCGCCCATCACCGCGCCGGCAATCGAACCGAGACCGCCGACCACGATCATGGTGAGAACCAGAATCGTCGTCGTGAAGCCGAGGCTGTCGGGGTGAATGAAGGACGAGAAGCTGGCAAAGATCCCGCCGGCCAGACCGGCATAGACCGCCGACAGGGTGAAGGCGATCACCTTGGTGCGCCGGACATTGACGCCGAGCGCCAGCGCGGCCGGTTCGGATTCACGCACCGCACGGAAGGCACGGCCGAGCCGCGACTGCATCAGAAGGATAGTGACCAGCACGGTGACGATGGCGACCGCCAGCACGACATAATAGGCATCATGATCATTGGTGATACGGAATCCGAAGAGGCTGGCCTGCGGGATGCGCATGCCGTTCGGGCCGTTGGTGACGGCATCCCAGCTTTTGAACACCCACTGCATCGCCTCGCCGAAAGCGAAGGTGGAGAGCGCCAGATAGATGTCCCGCATGCGGAAGGACACCGCGCCGAGCAGGAAGCCGATGGCACCGGCCAGTAGCATGCCGGCGATGACGGCGACCGGGAATGGCACGCCATAGCGGCTGGTCAGGATGGCGGTGGTGTAGATGCCGATGCCATAGAAGGCAACATGGGCAAGGCCGAACTGGCCGGTTTCGCCGATCAGGATATTCAGACCGATGGCGAGGATGATGTAGACCAGCATCAGGTTCGCCAGATAGACGACATAGCCGCTGGTCAGCTGCGGCAGGACAATGAGCGCGATCAGCGCCGCCGCGGCGGCGCTGAGTTTTGCGGGCATGGAGATCGGCATGGTCATACCTTCTTCACCGCGACCTTGCCGCCGAGCAGGCCCTGCGGCCGCAACACCAGCACCAGCATGATGGCGACAAAGGGTGCGACCGAGATGGCGCGCGAGGAAATGAACAGCCCGACCAGATTCTCGGCGATGCCGATGATCAGGCCGCCCAGGACCGCGCCGGGCAGGCTGGTGAAACCGCCGATGATGGCGGCAGCGAAACCAAGAATGACGACGCTGCCCATATCGGCTGTCATCAGGATCTTCGGCGCGATCAGCAGCGCAGCCAGCGACGACAGCAGACCGGACAGGCCCCAGATCAGCATGCGCGTGCGGCGCAGGTTGATACCGACCAGCACGGCCGCCTTGGGATTCATGCCAACGGCACGCATGGCGCGGCCGGTGCGGGTGAAATTGAAGAACAGGAAGAAGATCGTCATCGACACCACGGCCAGTGCGAGAATGCCGATATCCTGCAGGGTCAGCACGGCCTGGCCGATGGTGATGGTGTCATTGCCGAAGATCGACGGGAAGGAGCGCGGCACGTCGCCAACGCCGGTCTTGCGTACTGCGCCCTTGAGCACGAAGGACAGGCCCAGGGTGGCGATCACCACATTCACGGTGACCGCCGCCGAGGAGCCGATCTTCTGCAGCACGATACGGTAGAACAGCGCCGCCGCGATGAAGGCGACACCGAGGCTAAGCGGCACGACCGCGATGAACGGCAGCGCCAGGAAGACCAGCAGATACAGCGCGACATAGGCGGCTGCCATGAACAATTCGCCGGCGGCGAAGTTCGGGGCGTCCGTCGTCTTGAAGATGATGACAATGGCGACGGCCAGCAGAGCGTAGATACTGCCTGTCACCAGGCCGGATGCCACACCCTGCTGAAGGAATAGCCAGATCAGTTGCCAGTCCATAACCGTGCCTTTGTCTGCTGCTGACTGATTAGGGCTTGTAGACCCAGCGGCTCACATAGGTGCCGGGCTGCAGGTCCTGCTTGTCGCCGTCGAACTTCAGGAAGATCGACGATTCCTGGCCGGCGCGGTCAGTTTCGCCATAGCTGATCAGACCAGCCATTACGCCCGATTCGAAGGTCAGCGAGCGCATGATGCGCGCCACGCCTTCACGCGTCGGATTCGGACCGGCCAGCAGCAGTGCGTTGGTGACGGTCTGCGCCGAGGGGATGCCATAGGGCATGTACGGCGTCGGATGGTCGGGCTTGGCCGCCATTTCCGGATAGCGCTTCTTGTACATGTCGATGACCCATTTCTGCTTCGGGCCGGTTGGCGTGTCGTTGATCACGTCCTGGACGTAGAAGTTTTTGAACGCGTCCTTGGTGCCGACATTTTCCACCAACTGCTTCAGGTTGGCGGTGCCGGTGACGGCCAGAACGATCGGCATCTTCATGCCCAGCTCATGCGCCTTCTTGACGATCAGGGTCGCCGGACGGGCATAGGTGGTCAGGATCAGCACATCGGGATTGGCGGCGCGAATCTTCAGCATCGGCGCGGTCACATCCGTGATGTTCGGATTGATCGATTCGACGCTCAGCGTGGCACCCGATTCCTTGGCGGTGAACTGGGCGGTTTCCAGGTTCCACGCGCCATAGGCATCGTCGTGATTGATATAGCCGATCTTCTTGCCCTTGAGATGGCGCGACGCGAAATCCACCGTCGTGCCGCCGGCGGCACGCTGCGAGATCGAGGCGGCACCGAAGATATAGTCGGTCGGCGGATACAGCGCGCCGTCGCCCGAGGCGTTCAGCATCATGTAGGGAATCTTGGCGCGCGTGACGTATTCCTGCGCCGCCACGGCGGCAGCAGAGCAGGAGCCGCCATTGAGCATGAACACCTTGTCCTGCTCGACCAGCTTCTTGACGGCGGCGACCAGATCATTGGCATTGCAGCGGTCGTCTTCGATCACCAGCTCGACCTTGCGGCCCCAGATGCCGCCCATGCCGTTGATCATGTCGTACCACATGCGGGCCGCATTGAGCGGATCCTCACCATAGGCCAGCGCTGCGCCCGACAGCGGCGCGAACAGGCCGATCTTGATGGTGTCGTCGGTGATGCCCGGGTCGCTGTAGCTGCCCTGGCCCGCCTTGATCGGGAAAGCCTGTGCTGCGAATCCGGCCGCGCCGGCGAGAACGAGGCCCGTCAGGGCCGCACGAAACATGGTCTTCATTTTACTCCCTCCCTCTTCTCTCTTCTGTGTCGACTGAGACTGGTTATTGCATCCGGTAGCCGCCGTTGACGTCGATCGTCACACCGGTCAGGTAGCTGGCAGCCGGCGAGACGAGGTAGCCGACGGCAGCAGCAACATCTTCGGGCGTGCCCAGGCGATTGAGCGGAATGGCGCCCGCCATGGCGGCATCGCCTTCGGGTGCCAGCGACTGGCGCAGCATCGGCGCGTCGATCACACCGGGCGCCACGGCATTCACGGTGATGCCGAGCGGCGCGGCTTCACGTGCCGCAGCCTTGGTGAAACCGAGCACGCCGGATTTGCTGGAGATATAGGCGCTGCTGGAGCGATAGCCGCCGAGCTGGGCGGCGACCGAGCCGAGCGTGACGATGCGGCCGTCCTGCACCGGCGTCTTCAGTCGACGGCGCAGATAGGCGCGCGCGCAGAGGAAAGTGCCGCGGGTATTCACCGCATGGGTCTTTTCCCATTCCTCCAGCGGCGTCTCCCAGATCGGCGGGCGCTGGCCGCCCGGCAGGATCAATACGCCGGCATTGCAGACCAGCACCGAGATCGCGCCATGTTCGGCTTCGAGCCGGTCGAACAGCGATTCGACCTCGGCTTCGACGCTGACATCGAGTTTGAAAGCCGCATGCCCTTTGCCGGGCAGCGCAGCGGCCGTGGCCTGGGCGGCTTCGATTTCTAGATCGGCGATCAGCACCGTCAGGCCGTCCTCGGCCAGGCGCCGCGCGATGGCGGCACCGATGCCCCGGGCGCCGCCGGTGAGCAGGGCGAGACGGGTCATGAAATCCTCCCGGCATTGAGGCCGGAGAGCGGCGCGTTTTGCATCATTGAGCCCTGAACTGAGCGTTTCCTAGCTCCATCTGCATACATTTTAAGAAGCGCGTCAATACCACCAGCAAAATAAATTTCATTTGAAACTAATTAATTGGCGGAAAACGTGTATTAAAATGACAACTTGTGGTCTTTGCGCGATCGGCTGGTGTTTTATACTCGCCTTCATGTATACATTTGGGGAGTCTGCTCAATCGCGGGCAGAGTGAGGCCGAATGACCAAACAGACTCGTTCCCAATCAGTGACCGACCAGCTGCGCGAGCTGGTCCTGCAGGGCACATTCAATCCGGGGGAACGGCTGTACGAGATTGCGCTGGCCGAGCGCATGGGCGTGTCGCGCACGCCGGTGCGCGATGCGCTCAACACGCTGAAAATCGAAGGCCTACTGGATTACGAGACGCAGCGCGGCTATGGCGTTCGCGAATTCGGCACGCATGACATTGTCGCGGCCTATGAGGCGCGCGCGGCGCTGGAAGGTCTCGCCTGCCGCCTTGCTGCGGAAAACGGCCTGACGAAAGACGATCTCGCCATCCTCGAACGCTGCGTGTCAGACGGCGACAGCCTGCTGTCCAGCGGCAAGCTGCTGCCGGAGAACCTGAATCTCTATCGGCAGATGAATGTCGATTTCCACGAAACGATCCTGCGCGCCTCGGGCGCGCGCATCCTCGCCGATCTGGTGCGACAGACGCATAACATCCCGTTCGCCTCGAATCGCATCATGGTGTGGGATGATTACCAGATCATCCATCGCTCGCATGACGACCACCACCGCATCTTCGAGGCGATTGCACATCAGCAGTCCAAACGCGCGGAAGCGCTGATGCAGGAACATGTCTTTTTCGCCGGGCAGGTGCTGAAAAAGCACATCGAGGCCAAAGCGCGTATCGCCGAGGAACCGGGCGAACGCGGCTGAATCCGCCAGCGCAGTCAGGACATCGTGACTGCCCGGCGGATCAGTATCCCGCGGGTATCGGGCTGCTATATCCCGCGGGGAACCGGTTTCCGATTATGCCAGCTCAAAACGGATGGACTGAGCCCCTTCCCACAGCACGGTCCTGCCGAGCGTGTACAGGTTTTCCAGCCCCTCGGTGATGGTGATAAAGTGGTTGCCGGCAAGCTGGCCCATCTTGGAGGCGAAATGCACGCCGCCATAGGCCAGCAGGATTTCGGTTTCGCTGATACCGCCCGGATACAGGATGAACTGCCCCGGCGCCGGATAGCTGGTGTGATTCTCGTAACCGAGACCCAGATCGAGATCGCCGAGCGGAATCCAGCAGCCCTCGCCGCTCCAGCGCACATGGATGATCTTTTCATTATAGGGCAGCAGGCTGCGGAACTTGGCCACCGTCTTGGGCGCATTCGCAGTTTCGAATTTCGCACCGAAGGTGAACTTGCCGGCAGTGATCTTCAGCTTATCCATTTTTCATCTCTCGCTTGAAATTCAGGCCGCCGCTTTGGGCTTGGCCATTTCGGGCAGCTCGCAGGGCAGGAACTGGCCGCGACCTTCTTTTGCCATGAATTCCCCCTTCTGCACCAGAATCTCGCCGCGCGACAGCACGGTTTCCGGCCAGCCGGTCACCTCCAGGCCTTCATAGGGTGTGTAATCGACATTGTGATGCAAGATGCTGTTGGTGATCGTCACCTTGCGGTCGGGATCGTAAATGACGATATCGGCGTCGGCGCCGATGGCCAGCGTACCCTTGCGCGGATAAAGGCCATACATTTTGGCCGGATTGGTCGCCGACAGTTCGACAAACCGCTGCAGGCTGATGCGGCCTTTCTTCACACCTTCGGAGAACAGGATCGGCAGACGGGTCTCAACGCCGGGAATACCGTTCGGCACCCAGTTGAACGGCGTTTTCTCGCCGCGGATCATCTTGCCCTTCGGATCGGCATAGCGGAACGGCGCATGGTCCGACGACACGATCTGGAACACGCCGCCGGCAAGACCATCCCAGATCGCAGCCTGGTTGGCCTTGTCGCGCGGCGGCGGGCTGCAGATGCATTTCGCACCCTCGAAACCATGGCCATGCAGGTCATGTTCGGTTAGCACCATGTATTGCGGGCAGGTTTCGGCATAGATCTTCATGCCGCGACCCTGCGCCCAGTGAATCTGCTCGACCGCCTCCCGGCCCGAGACATGCACGATCAGGATCGGCACATCGGCCAGCTCGGCCATGGTGATGGCGCGATGGGTGGCTTCGCGCTCGACCGCCATCGGGCGGGAATCGGCATGGTAACGCGGCTCGGTATGGCCTTCAGCCAGCAGTTTGTCGGTCAGCCAGCTGATGAAGTCGGCATTCTCGGCATGGATCATCGCCATGGCGCCATCGCGCCGCGCAATCGTCAGCAGATCGAGAACCTGGCGATCGTTCAGCTTCATGTCGTCGTAGGTCATATAGATCTTGAACGACGTATAGCCGTCGCGGATCAGCGCCGGCAGGTCCTGACCGATCAGCTGTTCGGTCGGATCGCTGACGATCAGATGGAAGGCGTAGTCGATGAAGGATTTTCCATTGGCGCGGCGGTGATAGTCGGCCACCGCGTCGCGCAGCGACTGGCCTTTGAACTGGATGGCAAACGGAATCACCGTCGTGGTGCCACCCCAGGCCGCCGACCTCGATCCCGTGTAAAAATCATCCGCCATGATGGTGCCGTCACTGGTCGGCTGGTCGAAATGGCAATGACCATCCACGCCGCCGGGCAGCACCAGACGGCCCGTCGCGTCGATCTCGGTCTTGCCGGCATCGAGGTTTGCGCCGATGGCAGCAATCCGCCCCCCGGTAATGCCGAGGTCGGCGGCAAAGACATCGGAAGCCGTCGCCAGTGTGCCATTGCGGATCACGGTATCGAATTGCGCCATGGGATTTATCCTTCGTCTGTCTGGAGTCTGATCAGCGGAAATATCCGCCTGGATTGGCGTCGTCGGCAATCGCGCGGCGCGCATCGTCCTGCAGGTTGCGCAGATGCGACAACATGGCTGCCTTCGCCGCGGCAATATCGCGACGTTCGGCGGCCTCAAGAATAGCCAGATGCTCGCTGTCGATCTCACCCTTGCGATGGAAGGACGAGGAGATGCGGAACAGCCGGGCGATCACCCGCATACGGGTGATGGTGTCGGCCAGCATGGCATGACCGGCGCTGCGCGCGAAAAAGCTGTGGAACTGATTGTCGAACTGCCAGTGCTGCATATCGTCTTCGCCAGCATCGCCCAGCGCCAGCAGATCATGCCGCAGACCGGCCAGATCCTCATCTTTCAGGACCGGTATCGCCTTTTCGATGGCGAGGCATTCCAGCACTTCGCGCAGCTGCATGCTCTCAAAGAATTCCCGCGTCGAAACGCTGCGTACGCGGTAAGCACGATCGGCGGCACGCTCGAGAAGACCCTCGCCCACCAACCGAACCAGAGCTTCGCGCATCGGCGTCCGCGAGACCTGCAGATAGTCCGCCAGCCGCGCCTCGGATACTTCGGTTCCACCCGAAATCTGGCGGCTGAGAATCAGATCGCGCAGATGTTCATGCGCCTTGTCGCCCAGATTGGCCGCCCTGGCCGGAAATGGCTCGATCGGCGGGATCGGCTGCGCGGTCATCGCGATGCCTCAATGGCCTTCGGCGATGGCGACTGTCTTGTAGGCGCGGCCGAAATGCCGCTCGATCCGGCGCTGGATCACATCCCAGACCGAGGTCATCAGCAGGTAATAGATCGCGGCCACGGTGAAGAGTTCCAGCACCAGGAATTTCTCCTGGATCAGGATCTGCGTGCTGCGCAGCAACTCCTCCATGGAGATCACGGAGGTAACCGACGTCGTTTTCAGCAGGCCGTTGACGCTGTTGCCCAGTGCCGGGATGACGATGCGGGTCGCCTGCGGCAGCACGACATAAAGCATCACCTGCGCGGAATTGAGGCCGAGCGCGCGGCCGGCATTGCTCTGCCCGGCCGGCACGCCGAGAATGCCGCCGCGGATGATCTCGGCCAGATAGGCGGCTTCATTCAGCACCAGGCCGAGCAGCGCCGATTCCACCACCGACAGCTTGAGCCCGACCTGCGGCAGGCCGGTATAGATGATGATCAGTTGTACCAGCAGCGGCGTGCCACGGAAAACCCAGATATAACCCTGCGCCAGAACCGACATCCAGCGATAGGGCGCGAGGCGCAGCAGCGCCAGCAGACAACCGACCACCAGGCCGCCAACAATGGAGGCCAGCGTGAGCCAAAGTGTGGTGAGTGCGCCGTTGAGCAGGTATCCGTTGAACAGATACTCGTAGAAACCTTCCCAGTTCCAGCCGCGCATTTCCCAAACCCTCTTGAAATCAAAACCGTCTGGTGGTGCCGCCCGCTGCAATCAGGCAACGAGCGGCACCGGCCAGATTACATGCTGGGGCCCTTGATGGCGAAAGGCTCCTTATTCGCCAGCAGGCCGTATTCTTCCATCAGCTTGCCGTAATAGCCTTCCTTCTGCATGTCATTCAGCACCTTCACGACAGCATCGGCCAGCGGCTTGCTCTTCATCGCCAGCGCCACCGGTGTCGGGAACAGACCGTGCAGCGCACGGTCGAATTCACCGCGCTTGGCATATTCGGTCGCGGTCGGATCGATCGTGACGGTCGCCTCGGTCTGGCCGGCGCGCAAAGCCTGATAGGCCGTGGCGAAATTGTCGAAGGTGCGGATGTTGATCGCCTTCAGGCCCTTGTCGGTCAGCTGCTTGTCCAGCGCCTTGAGCATGCGCTCTTCGAAGCCGCCAAGCTCGACGCCCACGCTGCGACCGGCAAGATCTTCCGGCTTGCTGACCTTGAGCGGGTTGCCCTTGGCCACCGAGACGCTGATCGCCTGCGCTTCGTAGTTGATCATCTGCATCATCTTGGCGCGCTCTTCGGTCCAGAAGATGCCCGTATTGATCAGATCCCAGCGGCCGGCCTGCAGACCCGGAATCATCGCCGAGAATTCGATGCGGATATATTCCGGCTTCAGGCAGAGACGCTTGGCGATCTCTTCACCCAGCGTGATGCGCATGCCCTTCAGGGTGCCGGTGGAGTCGACGAACTGCATCGGCGGCAGGGTCGGGTTGGTGGACATCACCAGAGTCCCTGGCTTGACCAGTTCAGAATCGGCAACCGCAGGCTTGCAGGCCTGTGCGAAGGCCGGTGTGGCCAGAACCGTCAGGCCCAGCGCCAGCAGCAGCTTGGTAGTCGTGCTCATACTCATTCTCCTCTGTCCCGTTTGAATAGGTTGACTCCCACCCTTCCCCGCATCAGGCCGCGGCGTTCGGCCTGTTGCGCAGAGAATCGATCACACCCAGCGCAGCCAGATCGGTGCGCAGGGTTTCCATATCGGCTTGCGGCAGGGGCAGTCGCGGCGCGCGCGGCGCACCGACAGGCAGGCCCATCATGCCCAGCCCGGCCTTGGACGCCGAGACATAGCGATGCCCGCCAACCCAGCGGACGATCGGCAGGATTTTCTTGTACAGCGCCAAAGCAGCCGGCTGATCCTTCGCATCGGCCACCAGCTCGAACAGCTTCGCAGAGTCGCGCGGCAGGAGGTTCGAGCAGACCGCGACCCAGCCCTGCGCCCCAAGCCAGAAGGATTCGTAGCCGAGGATGCCGGCAAAGACCGTCATGCGATCGCCGCAGAGTTCGATAATGTCGCGCACACGCGTGACCTCCAGCGTCGACTCCTTGATGTATTTCACATTGTCGATGCGGCTGAGGCGGGCCACGATCGGCGGCGTCAGGTCGACATTGGCAGTGGCCGGGTTGTTGTAGATCATCACCGGCAGCGAGATCGCCTCAGCAATCTGCCGGTAATGTTCAAACAGCTCGTCTTCGGTCGGGCTGGAATAGAAGGGCGGGATCACCATGATGCCGTCGGCGCCGAAACGCTCGGCCTCCTTCGCATAGTCGACGCCATCGCGGGTCCATTCCGCGCCGGTCCCGATCAGCACCGGCACGCGGCCGGCTGCCGTCTTCACGCAGGTCTCGATCACCAGTTCGCGTTCTTCGCGGGTCATGGACAGGAATTCGCCGGTGCTGCCCAGCGGGATCAGGCCGTGGATGCCCTCCTCGATCTGCCAGTTCACCAGTCGCTTCAGCGCCGGCACATCCACCGCACTGCCATCGGCGGTGAAGGGTGTGATCATGACGGTGTACGTGCCACGGAACGGTTTCATCAGCCTCACCAATAGCTTGCCTAAAATTTGACCTTGCCGTTATACTAATCGTATACTAAGTGTATACGATAATCCAGTGCAAATTTCTGCCGACAACGCCAACCGATGAAAATACCATCCGGATCATGCGCTTAACCCATTCCAGCATCTGTCCTGGCAGCCCCGAGGTCGAGATCGTCTATGACGGTCAGGCGATGACTGCCCTGCCGGGCGAAAGCATCGCCGCCGCGCTCGCCGCGCAGGGCGTCAATGCCTTCCGTCATGCGCGCGATGGCAGCCGGCGCGGTCTTTATTGCGGCATGGGCGCCTGTTTCGACTGCCTGGTGACGGTGGACGGCAAGGCGAACCAGCGCGCCTGCCTCACCAAGGTCTCGGCCGGACTGAACATCACCTCGCAGATGCCGGCCGGCACGCCAGACGATCTGCTGCATCCGCTGGTGCTTGCGCCGGTCGGCGATGCGCCGCAAGAGCACACTATCGATGTGCTGGTGATCGGCGCTGGCCCTGCGGGTCTTGCCGCGGCCCAGGCTGCCGCCAGTCGCGGTGCGAAAACCGTCGTGCTGGATGAACGGCCGCAGAGCGGTGGCCAGTACTTCAAGCCACTGGCGCCGTCGCAGCACACAGACGCCCCGGTCGATGCGCAATTCGCGGCCGGGCTTTCACTGGTCGCTGCGGCGCAGTCCGCCGGCGCGATGATCCATCAGGATGCCAGCGTCTGGGGTGCCTATGCCTCCGACGAAATCAGCGCATTGGTGGATGGCCGCGCGATGATCTATCGCCCAAGCCAGCTGGTGATCGCGCCCGGCGCCTATGAACGGCCGGCACCTTTCACGGGCTGGACCTTGCCCGGCGTGATGACAACAGGCGCAGCGCAAACACTGGCACGCGCCTACCGCGTGGCGCCGGGCCAGCGCATTGTCATCGCTGGCAACGGGCCACTCAATCTGCAGCTGGCCTGCGAACTGATTGATGGCGGCGCCGAGGTAATCGCCGTGCTGGACAGCGCACCGCGTCCTTCTCCGGCGAAATGGCGTGCCCTGCTGACGGCGATGAAGACTGCGCCGGACCTGATCGGCGATGGCATGCGCTATCTGTGGAAACTGCGCCGCGCCGGCGTGCCGGTGCTGTGGTCGCGCGCAGTAACCAGTGCCCAAGGCGATGGACGGCTGCAGCAGGTGACGCATGCCATAGTCGCTGCTGACGGTTGTGTGCGTGCCGAAACTACCGAGACCATCACGGCAGACACGCTCTGCCTCGGATACGGCTTTATTCCTTCCACCGAGATTGCTCGCGCGCTGGGCTGCCGGCACAAGCTGGTCGATCGCCATCTCGGCTATCTCGCCACGGCGACAGAAGCAGACGGCCGCAGCAGCGTGGCCGGCGTTTATGTGATCGGCGACGGTGCCGATCTGGGCGGTTCGCGCGTGGCGCAGGCACGCGGCACCCTGGCCGGCATCGCAGCAGCAACTGCCCTCGGACTGACTGACGGCAATCCCACTCAGGGTGAGCGTGCGAGGCAGGCGCTGGCCAAAGCCGAAGCCTTCCAGCAGGCATTGTGGTCGATCTATCAGGCGCCGCCGGTGCAACTCGACCAGGTGGCCGATGACGCCATTCTCTGCCGCTGCGAGGAAGTGACCTTTGGCGATATCCGTCGCGAAATCGCCGAAGGGCATGACACGCTGGCTGCATTGAAACGCAACACGCGACTGGGCATGGGCCGCTGCCAGGGTCGCTACTGTTCAGCCACTGCCGCCTTGCTGCTGGAACAGGCCACCGGGCGACCGCGCGAGGTCGAACAATATCTGGCACCGCGACTGCCGGCCAAACCGATGCCGGCGGCGGCCTTTGCTTTCGAGAAACCGGAATGGGGTGGTCATCGCCGCGCCATCACACCCAACCTCGCCCGTGCGGTAGAGCATGAGCCGCTGCCCGATCAGGATGTCGCCATCCTGGTGATCGGCGGCGGCGTGGTCGGTGCCTGCCTTGCGTATTACCTGTCGCAGGCCGGCGAGGATGTGCTGGTGGTGGATCGCGATGATGCCAACCTGCAGGCTTCAGGCGCCAATGCCGGCAGCCTGCATGTACAGCTGCTGTCCTTCGATTTCGGCAGCAAGGCCGAAGCCGGCGGCGGGCCGGCGGCCGCAACATTGCCACTCGGACCGCTGTCTGTTGCGCTGTGGCAGCAATTGCAGGTCGAATGTGGTGTCGATTTCGAAGTGCGTATCACCGGCGGCCTGATGGTGGCCGACAGTGAAGCAGGCATGGACTTCCTGCGCGCCAAGGCCGCACTGGAGCGGCGTTACGGCATCGAGAACGAAATCCTCGATGCCGCCGCGCTGCGCCGCATCGCCCCGGCGCTTTCCGACAAACTTCTTGGCGCCGAATACGCGCCGCAGGAAGGCAAGATCAATCCGCTGCGAGCAACCTACGCCGTACTCGAAAAAGCCAAAGCGCAGGGCGCACGTTTCCAGCGCGGCACCAATGTCACCGCGATTCAGCGCGATGGCGATGCCTGGCAGGTAACGACATCGCGCGGCCGCATCCGCGCCGGCTGTATCGTCAATGCCAGCGGCCCCTGGGCGCGCGCCACTGCACAGCTGGCCGGTATTGATATCCCGGTCCATAGCGCGCCGCTGCAGATGATCGTCACCGAGCCGGCACCCAAGCTGGTCAGCCACCTCGTCGCCCATGCCGACCGTCATCTCAGCCTGAAACAGGCCTCCACCGGCGGGCTGATCATCGGTGGCGGCTGGACAGCGGCTTTCGATGCCGACCGCCGCTTCAACACCACGATGCGCAGCAGCATCGAGGGCAATCTCTGGGTTGCCAACCATGTGCTGCCGCAACTGAGCGGCCTGCATGTGGTGCGCAGCTGGGCCGGCATGAATGTGAATATCGATGGCGCGCCGATCCTTGGCCCCGTGCCCGGCCTGCCCGGCTTCTTCAATACCGTGACATCGAACGGCTATACGCTGGCGCCCATCGTGGCGCGCCTGACTGCCGACCTGCTGCTGCAGGGTCGCACCGAGATCGATATCACGCCTTACCTGATCGACCGCTTCAACAAAGGTGCCGCATGATCGAGATCCAGAATGTCAGCAAGTCCTATGGCACTTTTCAGGTGCTGAAAAACTGCACGACGTCGGTGCAGAAAGGCGAAGTGGTGGTGATCTGCGGCCCGTCAGGCTCTGGCAAGTCCACCCTGATCAAATGCGTGAATGGGCTGGAGCCGTTTGAGGCTGGCGAAATTCATGTCGAGGGGATTAGCGTCGGTTCGCCCAAGACCGATATGCCGGCGCTGCGTGCCCGCATCGGCATGGTGTTCCAGAATTTCGAACTCTTCCCGCACCTGACCATCCTGCAGAACCTGACCCTGTCGCAGCGCCGCGTGCTCGACCGCTCCAAGGAGGAGGCCGAGGCCAAGGCGATGGCCCTGCTGGAACGCGTCGGCCTGAAGACCCAGGCGCCGAAATTCCCCGGCCAGCTGTCGGGCGGCCAGCAGCAGCGCGTTGCCATTGCCCGTGCCCTGGCCATGGACCCCATTGCCATGCTGTTCGACGAACCGACCTCGGCACTCGATCCGGAAATGATCAACGAGGTGCTGGATGTGATGGTGGAACTGGCGCAGGACGGCATGACCATGCTCTGCGTCACGCATGAAATGGGTTTTGCCAAGAAAGTGGCCCATCGCGTGCTGTTCATGGATCATGGCCAGATCATCGAGGATTGCACGAAAGCGGATTTCTTCGGCACCCAGAGATCCGAGCGTGCCCAGCAATTCCTGGCCAAGATCCTGCAGCATTGAGGACTGCAGCCGGGCTGCACACCGCAACCATATCGTGTAAACTGGCGACATGACCGCCGAGATTCTCAAACCCCGCGCAGCCACGTCTGGTGGCGTGAACCTGGCGAATATGGCCTATCGGGCCATCCTGGACATGATCCTGGACCGCCGGATTCCCAGCGGCGAGGTGATTGTGGAGGATCGCCTGGCCACCGCGCTGAGCATTTCCCGCACGCCGATTCGCGAAGCCCTGGTGCGGCTGGAAAGCGAAGGACTGGTGCGTAAGGAAGCCAATCGGCCCTATCGAGTGCGTGAGGTTTCGAATCGCGAATATTTCCAGAGCATGCGGCTGCGCGAAATCCTGGAAGGCGAGGCCATCGCGCTGGCGGCGCCGAAGATCGACCAGGCGCGCCTGCAGAAGATCAAGGCCGAGATGCTGCGCCTGCGCGACGAAACCAAGATCCGCGTCGAGGATCACTGGGCCGCCGACGAGGACCTTCACACCCTGATCGCCGAAAGCTCTGGCAATGCCGTGATGGCGCAGATCATCCGCGACCTGCGGGTGACGACGCGCATGTTCGAGCTTTCCGGCCTGCCCTCGCGCGTACGCCCCGACTGCGAAGAGCATCTGGCGATCATCACCGCGCTGGAAAGCGGGTCTGCGGCAGAGGCCCGCGCCGCGATGGAACTGCATATCCGCAGCCTGGCGAATGACGTTCTGGGCGAAATCGCCAAGCTTTAACCAGGACGGGTTTCAAGCCGCGCGGAACGCGGCGGCCGCAGCGCGCGCCCCGGCTTCCAGAAAGCGGGCATCCGACCCTACGGTCAGCAGCCCGAAACCTTTCGACACCATCCGGCCCGCATAAGCCGGCGTCCCGCAATGCAGCCCGCAGGGCAATCCGGCGGCTGTGCAGCGCTTCAGGATCTGCACGATCAGATCGAGCATCTCCGGTTCTTCGCGGTCGAAACCCGGCGGAAAGCCATACGACAGCGACAGATCAGCCGGCCCGATGTAAATGCCGCCCAGGCCGGGCACGGCGAGAATGTCGTTGAGATTATCGACCGCCGCCCGCGTCTCGATCATGGCGAAAGGCACGATCTCGGCATTGGCGACACTGCCATAGGCATCGCCACGTGCCAGCCGGGCGCGGATCGGCCCGAAGCTGCGCGCGCCCGATGGCGGATAGAGGCAGGCCGACACCAGCCGGCGTGCATCTGCCGCCGTTTCGACCATCGGCGCGATGATGCCCAGTGCGCCGGCATCCAGCGCCCGCATGATCGCGGCTTCATCAAGCCAGGGCACACGTACCAGCGGTGCAGCGCCGGCCTTTTCGATTATCGGCAGCAGCGAGAGCAGATCGGCATACTCCGCAGTGCCATGCTGCAGGTCGATGGTGACGCTGTCCCAGCCGGCCTGCATCATTGCCTCCGCCGCCAGCGGCGACGGCAAGGCGATCCAGCCGTTCAATGCCGTGCCGCCAGCTGCCCAAATCTGGCGCAGCGGATTGGCGAAAGCCTGGCTCACAGCCAAGCCACGCTGGTCAGCTTGGTATTCTGATAATCCAGAATGGCCTGACGACCGCCTTCGCGTCCCATGCCGGAATGATCGACGCCGCCAAACGGCGCCTCGGCATGCGCGACGAGGAAGGTGTTGATACCGACCATGCCGGCGCGCAACCCGGCGGAAAGCTGCTCGGCCTTTGCCGCACTGCCGGTAAAAGCATAAGCCGCGAGGCCATAGGGTGTGCTGTTGGCCCGCTGGATCGCATCATCCAGCTTGCGGAAGGTCGCCACCGCCGCCACGGGGCCGAAAGGTTCTTCGCTCATGATACGGGCATCGTCCGGCACAGCGGAGAGAATGGTCGGCTGCAGGAAGAAACCCTTGTTACGATCTTCCGGCCGCCGGCCACCGGCTTCGATCTTGGCGCCGCGACTGACCGCATCGGCAATCAGGCTTTCCACCTTGGTTCGGCCTGAGGCGAGCGTCAGCGGGCCCATGGTGGTGTCACGATCCTGGCTGCTGCCCGGCTTCAGCGCGCGGGTCTCGGCAACCATGCGATCCAGGAAACGGCCGATCACGCTTTCCTCGACATAGAAGCGATTGGGCGCGATGCAGACTTGGCCGGCATTGCGGAACTTGAAGGTCGCGCATTGCACGGCTGCGGTCTCGACATCCGCATCTGCACAGACCACGACCGGCGAATGACCGCCCAGTTCCATCGAACAGCGCTTCACTGTTTCGGCCGCCTGCGCCAGCAGCATCTTGCCGACCTGCGTCGATCCGGTGAGCGAAATCTTGCGCACATCATTCGAGGCCATCAGAGCCGGTACGATGTCGGTCGCGCGGCCGGTGAGAACCTGCACCACGCCGGCAGGAACACCGGCCGCCACGCAGGCCTCGGCAATCAGTGTGGTGGTCAGCGGCACCTGTTCAGATGGCCGCACGATGATCGGGCAACCCGCGGCCAGAGCCGGTGCGATCTTGCGCACCGGAAGATTGACCGGGAAATTCCAGGCGCAGAACGCGGCCACGATGCCGACCGGCTCCGGCGCCGCAATCAGCCGGCCGCCCTGACGCGAACGGATGGTTTCACCAAACAGCCGCTCGGCCTCGCCGGCAAACCAGTCGAACTGTTCGATGGCGGCGTTGACCTCGCCCTCGGACTGCGCAATGGGGCGGCCGATTTCATAAGAGAGCGCGCGGGCAATCGCCGGCCGGCGTGCTTCCATCTCGCGCGCGATACGCCGCAGCACTTTGCCGCGTTCCCAGCCATGCACGGCCGACCAAACCGGCAGTGCGGCGCGCGCATGACTAAGCGCCTCCTCCACTTCCACCGGCCCGCAGGCCGGCTGGAACCAGAGCAGCTCTTCGGTGCAGGGATCCGTTACCGGGATGGACTCGTTGCTGGCACGATCGCGAAAAGCGCCACCGATCAGGGCGCGCGGTTGATCAGCACTCATTCTGGCTTCTCCCGGATTTGCATGAAACTCATTGCGACGCAGTGACGCCGCCATCGATGTAGACGACCTGGCCGGTCATATAGCTGCCCGCAGCGGCAGCGAAGGTGATCACCTGGCCGACCACCTCGACTGGTTTGCCGATGCGGCCGAGCGGATTGCGCTCCAGAATGAAATTTCTGAATGCCGGCTTCTCGAGATGCGGTCGGATACGATCCGACTGGATGAAGGTCGGCGCCACGCCGTTGACCGTGATGTTGTGCGGTGCCAGCTCCATGGCATGCTGTTTCACCAGCATGACCAGAGCGCCCTTGGTGGCGCAGTAGGCAGAATACCCACGCCCGCGCAAGGCAAGCTGTGAGCGCACCGAGAGTAGATGGATCTGCCGGCCGCCCTGGCCCCGGGCAATCTGGTCACGCGCCACAGCCTGGCCCAGGAACATGGCCGAACGCAGATTGGTCTCATACACCTCGTCGAACGTCTCTGGCGTCACCTCAGTGAGAGCCTGCTCGCGCTGGATGCCAACGCAATTGACCAGCACGTCGATGCCACCCATGCGGGAGATGGCGGCCTGCGTCGACGATGCGATGGCAGCCGGGTTGCGCGCATCGAGTTCTATGCCATGCGCCTTGCCACCCGCATCGGTGATGCGGCTGGCCAGCGTCTCGGCTTTCACCGGATTCGGCCCGGCGATGCAGATTTCGGCCCCCAGCCGGGCCATGGCAATGGCAATCGCCTCGCCGATTGCGCCATAGCCACCGGGGATGAAAACGCGCAGATCGCGGATATCGAACAGGCGATCGATCCGGTCCAGTTCAATCTCGGGCGTGAGACTACCAGTCTGGAAGGTCATGCCTCCACCTCAACACCGGCAGCCCGGTAGACGCTTTCCATCAGCTCCAGGGTCTTGAAGTTGTCCAGGCGATCGGTCTCGAAGGGTTGCCCGGTCTGCAATCCCTCCACGAAAGCCCGCATCGCCGTGTCAAAACATTCCTGGTAGCGGCCGGGCAGATCGACCTGCAGCACGGTCTCCGCCTCATGGCCGACGATGTAGACCCGGTTCAGATCCATGATGATGGTGCCCCGGGTACCGATCACTTCAAGCCGGTCGCCATGTAGTTGCGGGTATCCCAGCGCGCAGAGGCTGCCATCGGCCGTGGCGATCAGGCCATCCGGCCCCTCCATCAGGATCGCCGCGGTATCCTCGCCCGGCAGCCCCTGCGCCAGACGACCCAGACGCGCCGCGATCACGCGCAGCGGTCCGACGAGGCAGCGCAGCACATCGAGGTGATGAATCATCGTCTCGAATACCAGATTGCGCGGAAATGCCATCAGATACGGCTGCCGCTCAATCAGGAACGGTACGGTTCCCTCGCGTTCGCAGAGTCCGGATCCGCGACATGAAATCGCCGCATGGCGAATCTCGCCGATCCGCCCGTCGTCGACCCAGCGACGCACCGTCATGTAATGCGGGCGGAACCGGTAGTTCTCATGCACCATGAAGCGGACACGGTCGCCGATATCGTCGATGAGCTGGCGGGCTTCCGCCACGGTCGCGCACATCGGTTTCTGCAGCATGACATGCACACCGAAATTGGCGGCCAGTCGCGCCATCGGGGCATGCGCGCCCACTGAGGCGGCGATATCCACGATATCGAAACCGCCATGCGTGAACATGTCGATCGCATTGGCATAGATACGGGTGACGCCGAATTCCGCCGCACGGGCCTCCGCCTTGCCCCGGTCGAGATCGCAGACCGCAACGATTTCGGCACCGACTGATTGCCAGGCGCGCAGGTGGTACAGGCTGATCAGGCCGCAGCCGATCAGCGCCACGCGCTGCTTGCCATTCTTCATGACTCGTCCTCAAACCGGCCATAGCCGTAAAACCAGACGCTGCCCCGCTCAGGTGCCGTACGCAGCGTATGCCGCGCGCCGGCTGGAATATGCACCAGATCGCCGGGCCGGCAGTCGGCGCACTCGGCTCCAACCTCGATGACAATGCGGCCCTCCGCCACCACGACGAATTCGTCGCTGTCGTGCATGAAATCGGCCCAGACCTGCCCCGGCGGATCGCGGAAGGTGTCGAAGGAAAAGCCGGGATGATCGGCCCGCACAGCAGCCGGCGAGACCGGTAGGGCATAGGCGCATGGACGGAAGACGGTCATGCCGCGCGATCCTTGAGCAGGCCACCGAGATAAGCCTGCGCCGGCTCGAAACCCATCAACGTGTCAAAGTCGCGCAGGGCTGTGACTGTGCCTTTCTGCACGAAGATGAACTGCTCGCAGATTTCCTGAAGAATCTCGAGATGAAATCGCTCGTTCGGATGCACGCAGAGAAACACCAGCCGCCCCTCGGAACGCAGGCGGCGGAAGAAATCGAGCATGAAGCCGATATAGCCGTCCTGGGTATTGAATTGCGGCTCATCGAACAGATGCACCATTGGATAGTCGGACTGCGCCGGCTGCAGCAGCGCATTGGGTATCCAGGAGCGGAAATGCCGCACCTGATAGGACTGGTGATAATGGATCGCCAGCCGGTCGCGCTGGTCGGTGCGGATGCGGTGGATATTCCGCCCCATCACCTGCACTTTGCCCGCTGTTGGCGCATTCGATCCGGTTACCAGTTCGAACAGCGTGGTCTTGCCCGAGCCGTTCGGCCCCATCATGCCGACCACGGAAGGACGTTCGATGGTGAAATCCGCAGTTAAGCGAAAGGTCGGGGTGCGATCAAAACGGCTCTTGCGGTAGATTTTTTCGAGGCCCTTGACCTCCAGCATCGCGGTCATGGCCTACACTCCGATCAGCCGGCGGCGCAGCACCGGATTGTCGAGCAGATCCTGCGCCCGCCCATCATGTTCAATCCGGCCGCGATCCATCACGTAAATCCGGTCTGAGACTTCCAGGGCCGCCAGTGCGTTCTGCTCCACCACCAGCACCGAAATGCCTTCGTCGCGCAATTTCCGGATGGTGCGCATGACGGCCTGCACGATATTGGGCGCGAGGCCCTGGCTCGGCTCGTCGAACAGCACCAGACCGGGCGAAGCGAGCAGGGCGCGCGAGATCGCCACCATCTGCAGCTCGCCACCCGACATGTTCTCGCATTCGCGGCGCATCAGATGTTCGAGCGCCGAGAAGATTCCGAACATCTCATCCATGCACCAGGCGCGGAACTGGGTACGCCGCGTGCCGAGCCGCAGGTTGCGCGCACCGGTCAGACTGGGGAAGACGCGGCGATCATCCGGCACCCAGGAGATGCCCTTGCGGGCGATGCGATGCGTCGGCAGCCGCGTAATCTCCTCGCCCTCGAAGCGAATATGGCCGCGGCGCGGCGGCGACAGGCCGAGGATGGAACGGATCGTCGTGGTCTTACCGGCGCCGTTCGGCCCCAGTAGCGCCACCACCTCGCCGCGGCCGATTTCGAGCGACACGCCGAACAGGGCCTGGGTTTCCCCATAGAAGGTTTCGATCCCCGAGACTGACAGCATCAGGCCACCTCCCCCAGTGCCGAACGGGCCACCCATTTGTTGGCCTTGAGTGCTTCCGGCGCGCCCTCCGCGATCACCTGTCCCCAGTGGATCACTGAAATGCGGTCTGCGAGTTCGAACAGGAAGCGCATGTCATGCTCGATGAGGCAGATCGTGTAGCGCTGCCGCAGGCGGCGGATCAGCTGCGCCAGGTTCTGCGTCGCCTTGGCGCCGAGGCCCGCCGTCGGTTCGTCGAGGAAAAGGATGCGCGGCTCGGCCGCCAGTGCGACGGCGATTTCCAGTGCGCGGCGGTCGCCGTAGCTCAGAGATTTTGCGTTATGCCAGGCACGTTCAGCCAGCCCGACCTGGTCCAGAACCTCCAGCGCGGCCTCGATCAGGCGGCTGTCGCCAAAGCTGGTGCGGAACGGTCGGCCGCTGATGGCGCGGAAGGCCGGCAGGGCCAGCATCACATTCTCGATCACCACCGCATCGTCGAACAGGTTCATCATCTGGAACGAGCGCGAGACGCCGAGTCGCGCAATCACATGCGGCTTGAGACCGGTGATGTCGCGCCCGTCGAAAGTGATACGACCGGCATCGGGCGCGTGATGCCCGGTCAGCACATGGAAGCAGGTTGTCTTGCCGGCGCCGTTCGGACCCATGATGCCATGCACCGACCCGGCCTCGATCGAGAGCGTGATATTCTCCAGCACCACGCGGGCGCCGAAACGTTTCTGGATGCCTTCCGCCCTGAACAGTGCCATCACGCCTGCTCCGGCTTGGTGACAGATGCCTGCCGAGGCAGGCGCTGCTTCAGGCTATGGAAAAGTCCGGCCACGCCTTCAGGCCGCACCATCACCATGATGACGAACAGCAGCCCGTACCAGAGCAGCCAGGCCTCGGTCAGACCGCCCAGGATGTCGCGCGCGATGTAATACAACACCACGCCCAGCACCGGTCCCCAGAAATTCACCAGCCCGCCGCCAATCAGCACCATCATCACGATCAGGCCAGACTGATGCAGGCTCATCACATCGGGATATGCACTCTGCTGCGCCATGGCGAACAGCCCGCCGGCAAGACCGGCAAAGCCGGCAGAGAGCGTGAAGGCCAGCCATTTCCAGCGCCAGACATCGTAGCCGACAAAGCGCGCGCGGGTTTCATTCTGGCGAATTGCCTGCAGCACGCGGCCGAATGGCGCATTCACGATGCGCCATAACGCCAGCACAGCGAGCGCGGCAATGGCCGCCACGAACCAGTAGAAGTTTGTGTTGTCATTGAGGTCGACGCGCCAGGCACCGATGATGAGATCAGGCCGCGGAATGCCGAGCAGGCCATCTTCGCCGCCGGTGATGCCATGCAGCTTCATGGCGCAAAACCAGAAGACCTGGCCGAAGGCGATGGTGAGCAGCGCATAGTAGATGCCGCGGCGATGCGAGAGGAAAGCGCCGACGATGGCGCCAGCCAGCAGCGCCGCCGTGATCGCACAGAACAGGCCACCCCACAGACTGACCATCACCTGCTGCTGGAACAGGCCGAACGCATAGGCGCCGATGCCGAGATAGGCGCCATGACCGAAGGAATGCAGGCCGGTATAGCCGAACAGCAGGTTGAAGCCCATCGCAAACAGGATCCAGATCGCGATCTCGATGCCGAGATATTCATAGAGCCCGATCGGTGCGATCCAGAGCGGCAGCGTCGCCAGCACCAGGACGAAGAGCGCCATCGGCCCGGCGAAGCCCGCGCCGCCACGCGGCGGAATATCGGATAACGTGATCATCGCTCAGTTCTCCAGCGCACTGCGGCGCCCCATCAGGCCGCGCGCGCGGAATCCCACGACAGCAATCAGCAACAGATACATCGACATCAGCGACCAGGCCGGCGCATAAGCGCCGGTAATGCCGGTGGCCAGGCCGACCAGAATGGCGGCGATGACGGCACCCCAGAAACTGCCAACACCGCCAATGACGATGATCAGGAAGGCCGGGATGACGACATCGATGCCGAGATGCGGGCGCAGGCCCCAGATCGGCGCCATCACCATGCCGGCAATGCCGGCCAGCGCCGAGCCGAAGCCGAAGACCAGCAGGCGCAGGCGCGACAGGTCATAGCCCAGCGCCCGCACCATCTCGCTGTCATGGGCGCCGGCCTTGATGATGGCGCCATATGGCGTGCGCTCGAGGAACAGCCAGACCAGCAGGACGGCGACGATGGCAAATCCCGCCGCGTAGAATTTGTAGGTGGAGAAGATCAGCCCACCCATCAGGAAGGCACCGCTGATCATCTGCGGCACCGGCATATTCTGCTCGCCCGTGCCCCAGAGCAGGCGGATCGCCTCTTCGATCACCAGCGCCGCGCCGAAGGTGAGCAGCAAGCCATAGAGCGGCGCCTTGCCATAGGTCGGCCGCAGGCAGAGTTCCAGCAGCATGCCGAACACGCCGGCAATGACCGGCCCGAGGGCAAGGGCGAGGAAGAAGCGGCCGGTGAGCGGCAGGCTCAGCCACCATGCTCCGAAGGCAGTCTCGGCGAACCAGCCGGCACCGATGGTCGACAGGGCGAGATAGGCGCCGAGCGTGAACAGGGAGCCATGCGCGAGGTTGATCACCTCCATCACGCCGACGATCAGCGTGAAGCCGAGCGCGATCAGGGCAAAAAGCAGCCCCAGCGTAATGCCATTGACGAGATGAGGAACAAGACTGGTCATCGGACTGCAATCAGCGTTTCGACGAAAAAGGCGCGGGCGGCCCTGCAGCCGCCCGCAGTTTCAGGGTCAAGCGTCGAAAGTCGGCGTTGCCTCGTAGGTTTCCAGCTTGCAGGCACCGGCGGCATCGGAATCCATGGCGTCCTGCGGCGAGGTATGGGCGACGATCTTGAACATGTCGTCCTTGTCCTGCGTGCCGACATTTGCGGTCGCCTGGTAGATGGTCTGCTCCACCTGGTGCGTCACCGGATTGATCCAGGCATCGTGATGCTGCATGCGGTCGCGCGCAGACATCTTGTGACCTTCCAGCGCCTTGATCACCTTGATGTTGTTGGTGGAGCCGGCGCGTTCGATGGCGGCCAACAATTCGCGGGTGGCGAAATAGCCGTTGTAGAAAACGTTGCCAGGCACACGCATGCCGGTATCCGGATACATGGTCTGATAGCGTTTGACGAACTCATCGACCCCGGGCAGATCAAGCTTGTAATACCAGGTGGTGCCGAACAGGCCGAACAGGTTGTCGAGCGGCAGGCCGTAGACATCCGGCCAGTCCTGCTGGTTGTTCAGCCAGACCGGCTTGTTGCCCATGCCGAGCTGCGCGATCTGCTGGCGCATCGCCTTCTGGTCGTCGCCGCCGATGGCGGCCGCGACCACGCCGGGATTGATCTGCTGGATCTTGAGCAACTGCGACGAGAAATCACGCGTACCCTGCGGCACGAGGATTTCTTCCACCATGTCGCCGCCATACTGCTTCAGCAGCGCCTTGGTGGCGGCCGAAGTGCTGTGGCCCCAGACATAGTCGTTGGTCAGCAACACCCACTTCTTGCCGTATTTTTCGATCGCCGCCTTCACCGAGGCCTTGGCGAAGTTGGTGCCGTTGGCATCCCAGACGAATTTGACCCGATGGCAGTTCGCGCCGGCTTCCGAGGGCGCGCTGGAATTGGTGTTGAGATAGATGACGCCGTATTTCTGCGCCACCTGGCTGATCGCGTTGGCGACGCCGGAATGGATCGCACCGATCAGAAAGCCGCAATTCTCGCGCGTGATCATGCGTTCCGCGACGCGGCTGCCGGTCGCCGGCGTGGTCTCGGTATCGAGATGCACGGTTTCGATCTTGCGACCCAGCACGCCGCCGCGCGCATTGGCCTCGGCAATCGCCATCATCATGCCGCGACGGTCGCTGGCGCCGGAATTGGCATACTGGCCGCTGGCATCCGAGGTGATGCCGATGCGGATCGGCTTCATCGACGGCTGGGCATGGACGCGGGTATGCGCCCAGGGACCGTAAAAGGCGGCGGCGCCACCTGCGGCGCCCACGGCGGATGTGAGCAGACGACGGCGGGTGATTTTGATCTTCGACATTCTTTTCTCCCTGCTTGGCTCTCTTGGCGGGCCTGCCCGGGCGTTCGCATGGATGATCGAACGTCCTTTCAATGAAATTGAATGTTAATTCAATATTCGTCAATGAATATTTATTCAATTGGATTGAATTTTTAATGCGCCGCTGGAAACACCAGCTAATCTCTTGTAAAGACTGACACATGAGCGATCGCCAACCATCGGCACCCGCCGAAAATCTCCCGGCCAGACCCGAAGCCGAGACCTTTGACGGGTTGCGGCAGAGGATTCGCGACCGCTTCGCCCTGCTCAGCCCGCATCTGCAGCGCATTGCGCGCGCCTCCTTCGAAGAGCCGAACGGCTTCGCCCTCAACACCACGGCGAAGATTGCCGGCGATCTGGAAATCCAGCCTTCCACACTGATCCGCTTCGCCAAGGAGTTCGGCTATTCCGGCTTTTCCGACATGCAGAAGGTGTTTCGCCAGCGCCTGATCGAGGGCGAGGCGACGGTGCGCGAGCGCGTCTATTCCGAAGCCAGCAGCCGGCCGGCACCGCCCGATGTCGCCGAATTGCTGCGCAATTGCGTGACGGCGCATGTCGCAGCGCTGAACAATCTGCTCGAAACCAGCGATACCGAGAGCATCGCCCATGCCATCGAAATGCTGCGCAATGCGCGGCATGTCTATATTGCCGGCCTGCGCCGCTCGCGACCGATCGCCACATATCTTTCATATGCGCTGACGCGGTCTGAGCGGCCCTGCAGCCTGCTCGACTTCGCAGGCGGCATGGCCGGTCCGCAGATCGCCAGCATCGGACCCGATGATCTGCTCGTTGCCATTGCCTTTCCGCCCTATTCACGGCCGGTGGTCGATGTGGTGATGGACGCGTTCGTGAGCGGCAGAAAGGTGCTGACGATCACCGACGGGCCCGGCAGTCCGCTCGCTGCGAATTCGCAGGTGAGGCTGTATGTCGATGCCGGCGCCGCCTCGGCATTTCAGCCGATCTCGGCAGCGATCGGCCTGGTGCAGACTCTGATTACAGCGCTGACCTGGACCGCGCCGAACCCCGAATAGCTGGCGTCAAGACCACCAGAAGCTACCTAGACCTCAAGATTATAGCCCTCGCCGAAGCGGAGGCCTTGTCGCGGGATATCAGGACTGGAACTCCGGATCAGACGGCTTCTCGCTCCGCCGCCGTGAAGCGGGGAAACAGGATTGTGTTTTCGATCCGGATGTGTTCGCGCAAATCATCCAGCAGCTTGCGGATTCCTGCATAAAGTGCCCGCCATGTGGAGCAGGCGCCGAGCGGCGGAATACAACCGCCCGTCATGTCGTCGAGCAGGTATGCCAGTGCCAGATGGTCCTCATGGTCGACCAGCATCATCGAGACCGGCTGATCGATCATGGCATGTCCGCCCGACTTCATCAGCGGGAACAGCACATGTTCTTCCTTGCACATATGCATATCAAGCTCGATCTTCATCTCCTGCAGCAGCCTGAAAAGCCCTTCGGGGAGATCGGGATGACCGGCATGAGCAACCTCGACGCGGCGCGCCATCGCGAGCAGCTCTTCGAACTCACGCCGATGGGTTTCGTGATAGCGCTGAAGAATATGATCGATGAGCGCCCCGGAATCAGCCGGCAGCGGCTCGGCAAAAGCCTGTCTTTCAAGTGGCACCACATGTGCTGACATCTGATTTCCTCTCTCGGTCGTGAGCCATCGCGCCCGGCCATCCGCCCCGGTTTCGTGCGAAGGACACGGCGCACTGCGCCAAGGGTGCGCGGTACACGGAAAATGGTGCCGCGGTCGCACTGTCTTGCGCAGTTCTCCAACGTCATGGTCATGGTAGAGACGAACGCCGGCGCGTCTTTGCGCTACAGCAAAGTTCTCGCGGAGATCCGATCTCACCGCAGACCGTGCAGCTTTCGCAGATGGTGCCGCGGACATACCCCTTCCAGGTGAGCCTGACGCACACGAACGGTGCAGGTTTACTCCGAAGTGCCTTCGGCGAGCAGGAAGAGGCGGTCCGGGTCTTTAAGAATGATCCGCTGCCGCCCGCCTTCCACTAGTCCCTCGCCTTCCCAGCTGCTGAGAAGGCGGCTGACCGTATGGAGGGTCGTCCCCGTCATTTCCGCGATATCCTGCCGGCTGATCGGAAAATCGATCTCGATTCCCTGATCGACCTTGCGGCCCGACTGTTTGGCAAGCCGGAGCAGGGCATGCGCAACCCGCCGCGACACTTCCTCGGTCGACATCTCGACGACTCGTGTCTGGGTATCCTGGAGCCGGCTGCCGATTGTCTGCAGAGTGCTGACGCCCAACGCGGGATAGCGCGCGATCATCTCCGGCCAGACAGATGTAGGCCAGGCCAGCGCAATACTGTCGACCACCGCCATCGAAGTCGCCGGATAGGTGTCGCGTCCGATAGCCATTGCAACCCCGAACAGATCACCGGGATTGATGTATCGAATCACCACCTGTTGACCATCGGGCGTCAACTTGACGACACGCAGACGGCCGTGGACAAGAACGAAGAATGAGTGGGCTTTGCCATCCTGCTCGAACACGTTCGTGTTCTTGGGAGAACGCCTGGACGTCGCGTGGCGCAATATGTCGACCAGCTGTTCCCGGCTGAAGTCGCGGAACAGCGGCAATTCGGCGATCACTGAGGGGTCGACACTGGACATCAATCGCTCACCTTCTGCACAGCACAAAGTAGCAGCGCCGACACGGTTTTTCCAGAGAAGCCGTCCCGGTGCCTTCAGCCGGTTCTGCAAGCTGTTTGCCCTGGCGCAAACACCGCCGGACGGAAGACCGCTATATCAGGTGCGGGCCCAAGGAGCCCGTACCCTTTCAGTGGAGTCATGAGATGCGAACAAGTTTATTTCTGGGACTGGCAGTGTCAGCCCTTGTATTGGCCGGCCCGGCATTGGCCACCGACATCGAGGTGAAGATGCTCGACAAGGGCCAAAAGGGCATCATGGTGTTCGAGCCGGCGCTGATCAATATCTCGCCCGGCGACAAAGTCACCTTCCTGCCGACGAATAAAGGGCATAACGTCGAATCGATTGATGGCATGTTTCCGGCAGGCGCTACGCCCGTGGTGGGCAAGCTGAACGAAGCTGTCACCATCACGTTCGACAAACCCGGCATCTACGGCTTCAAATGCAAACCCCATTACGGCATGGGCATGGTTGGCATGGTCGTCGTCGGCAAGCCCGGGAATGAAAATGAGGCCCGTGCCGTGACCCATCCCGGCAAAGCGAAAAAGGTTTTCGCCGAAATGTTCGACGCAGCAACATTAGCCAGTAAATGACTTCCGGATCGCGCGCCGCCGGTGGTCCCGGCGGCGTTCAGCGCCACAGCAGCCTCACGGCACAGCAGAGCATGGCGAGACACCAGGCAACCGCCGCACCGGCACAGCCAAGTTCACCGAATACCCCTCCTCCCGTCCGCAGAATTGCAGCCAGAGCCAGCATGATCGCGGCAATACCTGTCGTTGTGGCTGCCAACGGCCGGCGTTCGCGTTGTGCGGTCGTCCTCAGCATCATTGTCACGGTCGTTATTCCAATACCGCCGATCGTCAGCAGGTGTAGCGGCGCCGCCGGATTCCAGGATGGATCTAGCACTCGCAGCCCAATGCCTCCCAGTCCTGCGGCGATGAACGCCTGCGCCGCAGTCAGCGCCATCAGGTCTGGCCCGGCGCTGCGCAAGACCGGCAGCCAATCGACGAGACGCAGGAGGATAGCGGCCGCAGCCGGTAGCGCGCAGATCGCCAGCAGCACCGGGGGTGCGTCCAGCGCCATGGCCAGAGCTGCTCCGCCCAACAGAACCGGCAGGACGCGTTCAAGGCCGAGACGCGGCGCGATGCGCTTACCACCGGTCCGCTGGTGCAGGCCCGATAAGGCGGCACCAGTGATGCGCCCACCCATCACGACGATGAGTGCTGTTAAGGCATAAACGGCAGCCAGTATCGCCGGCCTGGCGACGGTACCGTCGATGCCAAAGACGTGCAGCTGCGAGAGAATATCGCAACCGGCCGTCACTGCCAGCAGGACAGGAAAAACAAGATTCTGCGCCCGCTTCACGCCCTGCAGAAACCCACTTGCGGATATCCCCGCAATGGCTGCCGTCGCCGCAACACTGAGTATCGCGGCCGCAATCTGCGCATCCGGGAGGAACAGCCATGTCAGCCGCGCCGCCGCCCATAGCGTAAAGACCAGAAGCGCTGCAGAGGGCCGAATTTTCGTGAAAAGGAAGCCGGCAATGACGGCCATGGCGTAGCCGAAGATCAACTCATGGGCATGCCAGGTGATCGCATCCGCACTCGCGGGCGGCATGAACATCCAGATCGCGACGCTCAGCGCTGCCTGAACCATCGCTGCCGCAAAGAACAGCCGATGCGTGCTGAAGAGGAGCTTCATACTTGGTCCCTAGCCCAGCGAAGAGGATGCGGCAATCCCTGGCTGCGCGCTTCTGTCGCAGCTCTGGCGGAAAACTGCTGCCGGGTTTGCGATGGCACAAAGAGCAGGCCGCTTTGCATCACTAGATTGCAGTCATACCAAGGCGCGAAAGGAGACCATCATGCGCGGTATGCTGAAAACTTTAACGGCGACGGCAAGCGGACTTGCCCTCGCAGTGGCCCTCGGTCTGAGCCTGCCCGCAATGGCTGACAATTCCAAGCACGGTCATGGTGCGCCGGCAGGTGTCGCGGGTGAGAATACGATCGTCCGCAGCCCGACCGATCTGCCAAAGCCGCTCGTCAGGCGCGGGCCTCAGCGGGTCAAGGTGAATCTTGAAACCATCGAGGTTACCGGCAAGCTGGACGACGGTACCACTTATCACTACTGGACCTTCAACGGCAAAGTGCCAGGTCCCTTCGTGCGCGTGCGCGTCGGCGACACCGTGGAAGTGACGATGAAGAACGCCGACGATAGCGCCATGATGCACAATGTCGACTTCCACGCGGTGACCGGGCCGGGCGGCGGCGGCATGGCGACGGAAGCAGCGCCAGGCGAAACCAAAGGTTTCACCTTCAAGGCACTGAACCCGGGTCTGTACGTATATCACTGCGCGACGCCCGTAGTCGCCCATCACATCGCCAGCGGCATGTATGGCATGATCCTGGTCGAGCCCGAAGAGGGGCTGCCCAAGGTGGACCGCGAGTTCTACGTCATGCAGGGCGAGATCTACACCGAGGAGCCGTTCGGCACCAAGGGGGAACTCAACCACAGCCATGACAAGCTGATGAACGAGCGGCCGGAATACTTTGTCTTCAACGGCGCGGTGGGCGCACTTACCAACGGCAACGCGCTACGGGCAAAGACCGGCGAGACGGTCCGCATCTTCTTCGGTGTGGGCGGTCCGAACTTCACCTCGTCTTTCCATGTCATCGGCGAGATTTTCGACAAGATCTACCCGATGGGATCGGTGACCAGCGGAACGGTGAAGGACGTGCAGACCGTCACGGTGCCGCCTGGCGGCGCGATGTTCGCGGATTTCAAACTGGAAGTCCCGGGAACCTATGTCCTGGTCGACCATGCCCTGTCGCGGGTCAACCGCGGGCTGGCCGGCTTCCTGAACGTCACCGGACCGGAGAATCCGAAGGTCTTCACCGAAGGCCTTCCCCAGAAGACCAGCGCACTGCCGCTCAACTGACCGGCATAACTTAGCACCCGGCCGCGTCCATCCCGCGGCCGGGTTTTGCGTTGTCCGATTGGGTCTTAATACTTCCGGTCAATTCTGTTTGGAGACTAGTCCTCGCGACCTTTCCGCGAACCGGAGTTGGTTTCACTTCGAACATATTCCCCCAAAAAACGTTCATTCTGAAGAGCACGCGCTGTGCAGCGTTATGGCAGGCTGTTCAGATAGTGAGTCATTTCTGAAAAACCCCTGAGCGGCATTTAAGGGCTTGGGCTTTATGTCATATAGGTGTAATGAAACTGTAATAATCCGCTTTTGCCTCGAAGGTTTTGAATAAATGGCTGTTTTCCGAGATCCAGACCCCGACCCCGACGGCTCATTGGACGCTTTCGCGCCCCCCGCCACCTGCAAGCTGGCGCGCCATGACCGGGGGGCCGCATGATCACCGCATCCGCAGGCGCGACCGAACTTCTGCTTCACCTGATGGCCGGCGTCGCCCTTCTGCTCTGGGGCGTGCGCATGGTGCGAACCGGCATGACGCGCGCCTTCGGCGCCCAGCTGCGCCGCTATCTCGGCCGCGCGCTGCGCCAGCGCTTTTCCGGCTTCATCGCCGGCCTCGGCATTACCGCGCTGCTGCAATCCAGCACGGCCACCGCCCTGATCATCTCCTCCTTCGCCGGCCGCGGCCTGATCACCGGTACCGTCGCGCTGGGCGTGATGCTGGGCGCCGATGTCGGCACGACAGTCGCGGCACAGATCCTGTCGCTCGATCTCAGCTGGCTGGCGCCGCTCTGCCTGATCCTGGGTGTCGGCCTGTTCAGCTCCGGCGAGAACAGCCTGCGGCGCCATCTCGGCCGTCTCGGCATCGGTCTGGGTCTCACGCTGCTGGCGCTGAAACTGATCGTCGCCGCCTCAGCGCCGCTGCGGGATTCACCGGCGCTGGCCATCGTGCTGCGGCCGCTGGATCACGAGCCGCTGATCGCCGTGCTGCTCGCGGCGCTGCTGACCTGGGCCGCGCATTCCAGCCTGGCGATGATCCTGCTGTTCACCGGTCTGGCCGCCGCCGGCACCATCGACACCACACTGGTCTTCGCGCTGGTGCTGGGCGCCAATCTCGGCGGTGCGATGGCGCCGTTCATGGCGACTGCCGGCCAAGTGCCGGCCGCGCGTCGCGCGCCGCTGGGCAACCTGATGATGCGCGCCGTCGGCGTGGCGCTGATGCTGCCGCTGCTGTCATGGCTGCCCGACTGGATGGCGCAACTCGGCACCTCGCCGGCGCGGCAGGCCATCGACATGCACACCGCCTTCAACATCGCCCTGGCGCTGCTGTTCCTGCCGTTGCTGGGACCGGTCGACAGGCTGACGCGCCGCTTCCTGCCCGATGTGAAGGATGAGGCGAACTTCGCGCCGCGCTATCTCGATGCCTCCGCGCTGGAGACGCCCAGCGTGGCGCTGGCGGCGGCGGCGCGCGAGACCCTGCGTCTGAGCGATGCAGTTGCCCGCATGCTGGATGACACCATGACGGTGTTCACCCGCGACGACGGCAAACTGGCCAAGGCGGTGGAGCAGGCCGACGACCAGGTCGACCGGTTGTATGAAGCGATCAAGCTGTACCTGACCGAGCTTTCCAAACAGGGCCTCGATGAAAATGACAGCCGCCGTTATGTCGATGTGCTGACCTTCACCACGAATCTGGAGCATATCGGCGACATCATCGACAAGAACCTGATGGAACTGGCGCAGAAGAAGATCAAGAACAAGCTGACCTTCTCGAAGGAAGGCCTGGCCGAACTGACCGACTTCCATCATCGGGTCGCCGCCAACCTGCAGATGGCCTGCAATCTGTTCATGTCGGGCGACGTGAAGATGGCACGCCAGTTGCTGCAGGAAAAAGCCGATCTGCGCCTGGCCGAACAGCGCGCCGCCGAAAACCACTATGAACGCATCCGCGCCGGCCGCGCCGAAAGCATCGAGACCAGCGCGATCCATCTCGACCTGATCCGCGACCTGAAGCGCATCAACAGCCACCTGACCGCGGTGGCCTATCCGATCCTGGAACAGACCGGTGAACTGACCGCGACGCGGCTGCGCGCCGACAAGCGGCTGGATCGCAGCTCGGAGAAGGATGCCGAAGCGGCCCGTAACGGCCGCGCCAGGATGGCGTGACCTAGGCCGCAGCTGCCGCGATACGGCGGCGGCTGCCTGTCAGGCGATACAGCAGCCAGGTGGCGATCAGGATATTCATCATGTTGAACGCGATACCGTTCAGCAACGCCGCCTGATACGAGCCGGTGAAATCGTAGATCTTGCCTGACATCCAGCCGCCCAGCGCCATGCCGGCCAGCGTGGCGGAAATCGCCAGACTGACGCGCAACCCGGCCTGTGCGGCCGGAAACAGTTCGCGGATGATGAAGGCATAGCTGGGCACGATGCCACCCTGCACCAGGCCGAAGACGGCCGAGATCACATACAGCGACATCAGCCCGTCGAAGGGCAGATACAGCGCGAGCGCCAGCATCTGCAGAGTGGACCCCAGAAGCAGCGTTTTCAGCCCGCCGATCTTGTCGAGAATGTAGCCCGAGGCCAGTCGGCTGATGATGCCGAAGCCGAGCATCAGCGACAGCATCTCGGCGCCGCGCGCCGGGCCGTAGCCCAGATCGACGCAATAGGCCACGATATGCACCTGCGGCATCGACATGGCGACGCAGCAGCCCAGCCCCATCACCAGAATGGCGCCCTGCAACACATTGGGATGCAGGCCGAGCGGACGCGCCTGGCCCGACTGCGCGGTGGCGGCCGGCACCGCCTGCACGGGCGGCTTGCGGCGCAACACCAGGCTGAGCGGCAGCAGCGTGACGAGGCAGAAAACGCCGACATAGACATGCGTGGCGCGCCAGCCATCGGTGGAAATGAAATGCTCCAGCACCGGCGGCCAGATCGTGCCGGCGACATAATTGCCGGCGGCACACAGCGAAATCGCCAGGCCACGCCGGCGGTCGAACCACATCGAGGTATCGGCCAGCAGCGGCGCGAAGAAGGCCGCGCTGCCCATGAAGCCCATCAGGCCGCAGATCGCGGCAAAGACCCAGAAACTCGGCGCCTGCCCGGCCAGCACATAGCCGGCCGACATGGTGACGGTGGCCAGCACGACCGGAAAAATAATGCCGCGCTTGTCGGCCATGCGGCCCGCGATGATGCTGCCGAAGACGAAACCGATCATGGTCAATGTATAGGGCAAAGCGGCCTCGGCGCGCGTAATGCCGAAATCGGCCTGCACCGCCGGCACCACCACCACCGGCGACCACATGCCGACACCGCCGATGGTGCCGATCAGGATCGCGGTGACCAGACGCAGCCAGGCATAGGGCGATTCGGCATGGCTTTCAGCGAAGGCCGGCGCCATATGGTTTCCTCCGGGGTAGCGAGTTTTTTGTAGACGCAGTCTAGTCGAGAACAGCTTCAGTCAACAATGAACAGCCTGGCGCCGGTAGATGTGCGCGAGCGATGCGGCTCGGCATTGTCCGCCACCTGATACGACTGCCCGGCGGTCATGACGAACTCGCGACCATCTTCCAGTTCGGTGATCAGTTCACCCTCGAGGACGAAAAGGATGTGACCCTTCACACACCAGTGGTCGGCCAGATAGCCCGGCGTGTAATCGACGCGGCGCACACGAATGCCGCCGAAGGTCTGCGTGCGCCAGGTGGCGCTGCCGGTCTCGCCCTTGTGCTGCGTCGGCTCGATCTTCGACCAGTCGGTGGTGCCGAAGGGGATATTGGACATCTGCATGGGGCTAGGCTCCTGAAAACCGGAATTCCGCTTCTAGGCCGCAATTTCACCCAAATCCAGCGCGGAATTGTCGGGAGACAATTCAGATAATGATCCCTGTCCATTTATTAGTTGTATCAAAGGACAAATATAAAGGATGCCCGCCGTCATCGACATGCACCCAGTGAGCAATCCACTGGTTTTTATCATCGAAAACAACATATCCGGCTTGGTTGTTTTGAACTGCTATTCCCAAAAATTCGGAATCCATATCAAACAACAGAAGTACATTCTCATTGGCCCTTACCACAAACCCACGACGCTCCAGATTTAAGCTGTAAATGAACGGCCCACTTAGAGTGGCATTCCACTTCGGATTCAGAGAACTATTCCATTTTGGATTCAGAGAAGTGTTCCACTTTGGATTAATCTGACTATTGAAGTTCGGATTGATCTGACCGTTGAAGTTCGGATTGATCTGACCATTGAAGTTCGGATTGATCTGACCATTGAAGTTCGGATTGATCTGACCGTTAAAGTTCGGATTAATCTGGCCATTGAAGTTCGGATTGATCTGACCGTTAAAGTTCGGATTCAAACGATTGTCCCGACGAGGATCACGCGGCGCATATGATGCGACACTCCCAGGTGCGACAATATCTAATAGTAAAAAATCACCATTCTCAGCGACACTTCCGACAATCATTACATCTATCTGTCGGAGCATTATAAGCTTATCGAGACTAAAGAAATGCTCGCTGCTTTTTACAAGACTTACTGAATCTTTGGCCAACGTAATTGTACTTAATAGCTGCGATACCTTCTGTTGGTCAGAAGATGAAAGCGTGGAAAGCTTCTGCGAAAACGCTGGAGTGGCCAGATACTTCATGGCTCAACCTTAAGATTTAGCAAGTTATTCACAGCTCGCGTGGCCTCTCGCAGCTCTTCAACGCGACCTTCGCGGAGGAACTTCTTATTTTGCTCGGCGAGTTCAGGAAGCATCTGGCTGCGAAGGTAAGCCTCGCAAAATTGCTGAGAAGCAAAATTCAAGACGCCCTGGTCAAACTCGTATTTCATTACCTCAAACAAGATTACGAGAAATATGACAACTCCCAGTCCATATAACGAAGTCGTCTTGTGAATCATGCCCCATACCAGCAGGCCGTTCACTGTGATTTCATTGACGAGGCCGCCCGAAAAGACGCCGACCAGAATCGTCAGCACTGTGGAAATAGCAGTGCGGGACGCCGGCGTTCCTAAGAGAGCTTTTTTGAGTTGCTTCATGTACGCTTAACTTCGGCGCAAAGCTAGCAAATTTGCGGAATTCCGTAAAATAAATATTACTTTCACCACCCCAGCTGACGGCTCGCCAGATCCTTCATGATCTCTTCGGCGCCGCCGCCGATGGCGTTGACCTTCACCTCGCGGTAGATGCGCTCGACGCGGACGCCGCGCATGAAACCGGCGCCGCCGAAAATCTGCACGGCTTCCGAGGCGCAGAAGGCCATGGTCTGGGTCGCCTGGTTCTTCAGCATGCACAATTCGGCCACCGGGCTTTCGCCCTGGTCCAATGCCCAGGCGATGCGTTCCAGCATGGCCTGGCTCGCCTCGATACGCTGCGCCATGTCCACCAGCTTATGGCGGATCACCTGATGCCGGATCAGGTGTTTGCCAAAGGTCTCGCGCTGCCGCGCATAGTCCAGCGCGTCCTCGTAAGCCACACGGGCGAAGCCGATGGCGCTGGCCGACAGGCCGAGCCGCTCGTCGTTGAAGTTGAGCATGATGCCCATGAAGCCGCGATTTTCCGGCCCGATCAGGTTTTCCGCCGGCACGCGGCAATCGTCGAAATGCAGGGTGGCAGTGTCCGAGGCCCACCAGCCCATTTTCTTCAGCGGTGTGCGCGTGAAGCCCGGCCTGTCGCGCTCGATCAGCAGCAGCGAGATGCCGCCCATGCCGGCCTCGCCGGTGCGCACCGCCACGGTGTAATAGTCGGCGCGCATCCCTGAAGTGATAAAGGTCTTTTCGCCGCGCACGATATAATCGTCGCCGTCACGGCGCGCGGTGGTCTTCAGGTTGGCGACATCGGAGCCACCGCCCGGTTCGGTGATGGCCAGTGCGGAAATCTTCTCGCCGCTCAGCACCCCGGGCAGCACTTTCTGTTTCAGATGCTCGGCACCCAGCTTGGCAATCGGCGGGCAGCCGATGGTATGGCTCATCAGCGACGCCGCCACGCCGCCCGAGCCGGCGCGCGCCAGTTCCTGGCCGGCGATGATGGCATAGAAGCGGTCGGCGGCAATGCCGCCATGCTCTTCGGGGAAATTTAACCCGAGCAGTCCGATATCGGCGGCTTTTCTGTAAAGCTCGCGCGGAAACTCGCCAGCCTCGTCCCACTGGTCGGCGAAGGGCGTGATCTCTTTGGCCACGAAGCGACGCAGCTGGTCGCGAAAGGCCTCGTGATCGGCGGTGTAGTAAGGCGAGGCGCCGAGCATCAGCGACCACCTCCGCTTTGCGGCGGGCGCAGTCGCGCCATCATGATGATATCGTCGTACTGCCCGTCGATCTTGCGGGCGCGCGACTTGATGCCCTCGGTGACGAAGCCGAATTTGCGATACAGCTTCACGGCGCTCTCGTTGCTGGCATAGACCTGCAGTTCAACGCGCTCGATGCCCACCTTGCCGGCGATATCGAACACCGATTGCAGCATTTCGCGGCCCAGACCCCTGCCGCGATGCGCCATATCCAGACCCATGCCGACCGTGCCGACATGCGAAAAGCCGACACGATGCTCGGTCTGCGGCAACACATGGATGTTGCACCAGCCAACCACCAGACCGCTGCCATCGACGGCGACGATGAAGGGCAGGCCACGCTGCAGCATCGCCTTGATATAGAATTTCACTTCCTGCAGCGGTGGCGCCGCAGTGAAGGCGAGATATTTGCGCTCCGCCGCCACGCGATCCAGGCAGGCGCGATACCCTTCGGCATCAGCCTCGGTGATCGGGCGCAGAACGGCGCGGGGTGCTTCACTCATGACACAGCCACCGGCGTCAGTGCGGCCAGCAGCTGCCGCGTCGCCACCTGATCGCCCACTTTCACCGGCAGGGTATCGACCGTGGCATCGACGCGCGCCACCATTTCATGCTGCATCTTCATCGCTTCCATCACGACCAAGCGCTGGCCCTTCTTCACCCGGTCGCCGGCCGCCGCCAGCACGGCGACGATCTTGCCGTTCATCGGTGCGCGCAGCTCGCGTTCGGCGGCGCCTTCGGCCTCTGCCGGCGGCGCCCAGGTCAGGTCGCGGCAGGCGAGATCTGCGGCGCCGCTGCCGAGATGCAGCTCGTCACCGGCGAAAGCGTAGACGACGTCGCGTTCGATACCACTCGCAGACACACGCAGGCTGTTCTCGCCGCGTGCCGTCACGCTGTAATCGGCATCACTGATGCGATAGCGGTCTGCACCCAGAACGGCGACCGAAAGCTTCGCAATCGTCTCGCCGACTCCAAGATTCACCGGATGCGACAGGCCGCCATTCGACGACCAGGCCCGCGCCGGATCATGGCCAAACTGCGCCGCGCCGCGCTCGAACCACAGCAGGGCCGCGATGGCCTGTAATGCGGGATCGGAAGCCGGTGCCGCGATGGTGGAGAAATACTGCGGGATGAAAGCCGTGGTCGCTTTACCGGCGGCAAATTCTTCATGAGACAGCAGTTCAATCAGGAAGCCGCGATTGGTGCTGATGCCAAGTGCCACTGTCTGTTCCAGCGCCGCGATCAGGCGGCGGCGCGCCGCCTCGCGCGTGCCACCATGTGCAATCAGCTTGGCGATCATCGGATCGTAGAACGGCGTGATCTCCTGATTGCTGCCATGCAGGCCGTGATCGACGCGAATCCCGGCTGGCGGCGACCACAGCGACAGCCGCCCCGATTGCGGCAGGAAATTCTGCGAAGGCGCCTCGGCATAGAGCCGCACTTCGATGGCATGGCCGTTGAGCTGCACATCCTCCTGTTTCAGCGGCAGCATTTCGCCCGCCGCGACACGGATCTGCAATGCCACCAGATCGAGGCCGGTGATCGCCTCGGTGACCGGATGCTCAACCTGCAGGCGGGTATTCATTTCCAGGAAATAGAAATCCCGGCCATTGGCATCGAGCAGGAATTCCACCGTGCCGGCACCGACATAGTGAATCGCTTTCGCCGCCGCCACCGCCGCCGCGCCCATCTGCGCCCGCAACGCCGCATCCACGGCCGGCGACGGCGCCTGTTCGATGACTTTCTGATGCCGGCGCTGCACGGAGCAGTCGCGCTCGCCGAGATGGATGCAGTTCCCAAAGCTGTCGGCGAAAACCTGGATTTCGATATGCCGGCCGTTGACCACGGCCTTTTCCAGAATCAGCTCACCGGAGGCGAAAGCGTTCTCGGCCTCGGCGCGCGCGGTGCGGATCGCATCGCCAAGATCGGCGGCATTGTGGACCAGCCGCATGCCGCGCCCGCCACCGCCGGCCGCCGCCTTCACCATTACCGGCAGGCCGATTTTCTCAGACTCTTTCGTCAGCGTCGCGTCACTTTGGTCGCTGCCCTGATAGCCCGGCACGCAGGGCACGCCGGCGGCGATCATGCGCTGCTTGGCGGCAGCTTTATTGCCCATCGCGGCAATCGCGGATGCCGGCGGGCCGATAAACACCAGCCCGGCCTCGGCACAGGCCTTGGCGAACTCGGCATTCTCCGACAGGAAGCCGTAGCCCGGATGCACCGCATCGGCGCCCGTCTGTTTTGCCGCTGCGATCACCGCTTCAATATTCAGATAACTCTGCTTCGCCTCGGCCGGGCCGATACAGATGGCACGATCCGCCATCTGCGTGTGCAGCGCGCCGACATCGGCTTCGGAATACACCGCCACCGTACGATAGCCGAGCGCCTTCGCCGAGCGGATCACCCGGCAGGCGATCTCGCCGCGATTGGCGATCAGGATGGTGGTGAAGCCTGGCATTATCCCACAACCCCACACCTGTCATGGCCGGACTTGTTCCGGCCATCCACGCCTTTGCCACCGCCATTCAAAAGGAAGACGTGGATACCCGGGACAAGCCCGGGCATGACAACTTTCTTTTGAACTGCGGTCACCGCGCTTACTTCCGCTTGCCCGGCAGGATGCCCATGTATTTCGAGATGATGCCGAGCATCACCTCGTCGGCGCCGCCGCCGATCGAGGCCAGACGGCTGTCGCGATAGGCGCGGCTGATCGGCGTTTCGTTCATGAAGCCCATGCCGCCGAAATACTGCAGGCAGGAATCGGTAATCTCGCGCGCCAGGCGGCCGGCCTTCAGCTTGGCCATCGAGGCCAGCATGGTGACATCTTCGCCTTTGAGCATCAGATCCGCCGCGCGATAGCTGATCGAGCGCAGCAGCTCGACCTCGGTGCGCAGTTCCGCCATGCGGAAATGCACCACCTGGTTATCCAGAATAGACTGGCCGAAAGCCTTGCGCTGGCGGGTATATTCAATCGTCTCGTCGATATGCCGGTCGAAAGCCATCAAGGACGAGAAGGCGCACCACAGCCGCTCTTCCTGGAACTGCTGCATCTGATAGACGAAGCCATGGCCCTCCTGGCCAATGAGATAGCGCTGCGGGATACGCACGTCATCGAGATAGACCTGCGCGGTATCCGACGACCGCATGCCCAGCTTGTCGAGCTTGCGCGCAATCTGCACGCCCTTGGTCTTCATCGGTAGGCAGAACAGCGACTTGTTCTGATGGATCGGGCCGTCGCCGGTATTGGCCAGCAGGCACATCCAGTCGGCCTGGGTGCCATTGGTGGTCCACATCTTGCCGCCATTGATGACGTAGTCGCCGCCGTCTTTCCTGGCCGTGGTCTTGATCGCGGCGACATCGGATCCGGCACCGACTTCCGAGACGCCGAGGCAGACCACCTGGTCGCCGGCAATCGCCGGGGCGAGGAATTCCTTGCGCAACTCATCCGAGCCGAAGCGGCTGAGTGCCGGCGTGCCCATATCGGTCTGCACGCCCAGCCCCATCGGCACGCCGCCGCAGTTGATATGGCCGAGCGCCTCGATCATCACCATCTGATAGGAGTAATCGAGGCCGAGACCGCCGTATTCCACCGGCTTGTTGATGCCGAGGAAGCCGAGATTGCCCATCTTCTTGAACAGCTCATGCGCCGGGAAGATGCCGTCGCGCTCCCACTCGTCGACATGCGGATTGATCTCCGTGTCGATGAACTTGATCAGGTTGCGGCGCAGGCCTTCATGTTCCTGGGTGAATTCCATCGGTGTATCCTCCCGTTATTCTTTTAGCACCAAATGGGACCCCGGCTCGCGCTTCGCTTGGCCGGGGTGACGACCTCTCACAAACCGTCACCCCGGGCTTGACCCGGGGTCCCATTTTGCAACTCACATTCTTGCAATGCCGAATGCGTTGTCCTTCGTGACACGCGCATCGGCCTCGCGGCAGACATCGAGGCAGAGCGACAGCACGCGGCGGCTGTCGCGCGGATCGATCAGCCCGTCATCCCAGAGCCGTGCCGTGGCAAACAGCGCCGTCGACTCGGCTTCCATCTTGGCGACGACCTTGGCTTTCATCTTCTCCAGCGCGGCCATATCGGGTTCGGCGCCGGCGCGGCGGAATTTCTCTTCCGCCACAATGCCCAGCACGCCGGCGGCCTGCTCCGGCCCCATCACGGCGATGCGGTTGTTCGGCCAGGCGAAAATGAAACGCGGATCATAGGCGCGACCGCACATGCCGTAATTGCCGGCGCCGAAACTGGCGCCAATGTGAAGAGTCAGCTTCGGCACGCGCGCATTGGTGACGGCCTGGATCATCTTGGAGCCATGCTTGACGATGCCGCCACGCTCGGACTCCCTGCCCACCATGTAGCCGGTGGTGTTCTGCAGAAAGACCAGTGGCATATCGGCCTGGTCGCAGAGCTGGATGAACTGCGCGGCTTTCACGGCGCCTTCGGTGTCGATGGGGCCGTTATTGCCAATCAGCCCGACCGCCTCGCCCTCGATGCTGGCCTGCACGCAGACGGTATGCGTGCCATAGAGCGGCTTGAAATCGGTCAGGTCGCTGGCATCGGCCAGCCGCGCCATCACCTCGCGCACGTCATAGGGCTTGCGGTAATCGACCGGCACGATGCCGCAGAACTCGTCGATATCATACGCCGGCGCAGTCCACGACTTCTTCTGCAGCTGCGGCCCACGCTCATTCCACGGCAGGCGCGTCATGATCTCGCGCGCGATGCGCAAGCCATCGGCGTCGTCTTCCGCCATGAATTCGGCGACACCCGACACCGTCGTATGCATCTCGGCGCCGCCGAGTTCCTCATCGGTGGCGATCTCGCCGGTGGCGGATTTCAGCAGCGGCGGCCCGGCCAGGAAAATCTTGGCGCGGCCTTTCACCACCACGACATAATCGCTCATGCCCGGGATATAAGCGCCGCCCGCCGTGCTGGAGCCATGCACGACGGTGATCTGCGGAATGCCGGCGGCCGACATGCGCGCCTGGTTGGCAAAGCCGCGGCCGCCATCGACAAAGATTTCTGCCTGGTAGTTGAGATTGGCACCGCCGGATTCGACCAGGTTCACCACCGGCAGCTTGTTGCGATAGGCGATCTCCTGCGCGCGCAAACTCTTGCGCAGCCCCATCGGCGCAATGGTGCCGCCCTTGATGCCGGAATCAGACGCCGTGACCATGCAGCGGATGCCGGCGATGGAACCGATGCCGGCGATGAAGCCGCCGCCCATGATATTTTCGCCGCCATCATCGTCATGCATCTGATAGCCGGCGAGCGTAGAAATCTCGAGGAACGCCGCGCCGCGATCCAGCACATACGCCAGGCGATCCCGCGGGCTGAGCTGGCCGCGCTTCTCAAAGACCGGCCGGCGCGCATTGGACGTATCGCGCACGCGCTGCTCCAGCGCACGGAAACCCTCGACCAGCGCCAGCATCTCGGCACGGTTCTGCCGGTAGGCCTCGGAACCCGTGTCGATCTGCGAACGCCAGACGGCCACCGTTATTCCTCCAGCACTTTCGGCGCGACGGCGCGGTGGAAACCGTCAAAAGCTTTCGGCGCATTATTATGTTTGGGCAGCGGATAATGCCGGCGCGCATTGGGCACGGCGGCGTCGACTCTGAGCGTCGTGCCGCTGATGAAACTTGCCGCCGGCGACAGCAGGAAGACGATGGCAGCGGAAACTTCCGCCTCGTTGCCGAGCCTTTGCATCGGCACATGGTTGCGCATGTCGCGGATCAGCGGCTTCATCCAGTCCGGGTAGGTGTCCATGCCGCTGGACGCGATCCAGCCCGGCGCGACCGCATTGACGCGCACGCCCGACACGCCCCATTCGGTGGCGGCCGTCTCGGTGAAATTGACCATGCCGGCGCGCGCCGCGCCTGAATGACCCATATTCGGCATGCCCATCCACATATCGGCGACGATATTGACGATGGCGCCGCCGTGATCGGCCATCCACTGGGTGTAGCATTCACGCGCCACGAGGAACCCGCCGGTGAGGTTGTTGCGCACCACGGCGTCCCAGCCCTTCTGGGAAATCTGCGCCAAAGGTGCCGGGAATTGCCCGCCGGCGTTATTCACCAGCCCGTCGATGCGGCCAAAGCGTGTCAGTGCCGCCTTCACAGTCTCGGCGACGCGCTCTTCCTCACGAATATCGCAGCTGAGGCACTCGACCTCCGCACCCGGATTGTCGGATTGCAGCTCGGTGGCCACGGCCTGCAGCTTGTCGAGCTTGCGGCCGACCAGCACCAGCTTCGCACCCAGGCGGGACAGTTCATGCGCCGTGCAGCGACCTATGCCTGAGCCGCCGCCGGTGACGATCACCACCTGGCCGGCAAACAGCGCATCGCGAAAGACCGAGCGATAGGGCATCGGACTGTTTCTCTCCCTGTATCGCAGCTACTCTGCTGCGACATTCTTTTATCGTTCGGGAACGCTACTTGACGCTTACGTAAGCGTCAATATAGGGTGCGAAAAACCCGCATGAGACCTGACGTTACGTCAATTCGTCATGCTGTTCACAGGATACAGAACGGGAGCCCGAGATGTCGCTCGAACAGATCACCCAGCAGATGAGCCAGCGTGTGAAGCCCGGCGCGATCGACGCGACCGTGAAGTTCGATTTCGGCGATGACGGCATTGTCTTCGTCGACGGCCCGGCCGGCACCGTGACCAACGACGACAACGAAGCCGATTGCACCATCACCATCTCGATGGCCAATTTCACTGCGCTGGCCAGCGGCGACCTCGATCCCACCACCGCCTTCATGATGGGTAAGCTGAAGGTGAAGGGGAATATGGGCGTGGCGATGAAGTTGCAGTCGATTCTGGGCTGACGGCATCATCGTTTCGTCATCCCCGCGAAAGCGGGGACCCAGAATTACCCCATAAGCCCTGCCAAGTCCTGGATTCCCGCCCGTCGCGCTTTGCGCGACAGTATATTGCCCGTCGCGCTTTGCGCGACAGTATATGTAAGGCGGCAATGCCGCCGGGCCGGGAATGACGCGGCGAGTTTGCGCCTTTTACCGCAGCCCTTGCATCCTTGCGCACCGCCCGCGATCCTGCGGTATGGAGCATAGCGCACCGATTCCCTATTTCCGCGAGCTGGTGGTGTTTCTGGTCGCCGCCGGCATTGTCGTGCCGGTTTTCCACCGCCTGCGTGTCAGCCCGGTGCTCGGCTTTCTGCTGGTCGGCGTCGCCATCGGCCCCTATGGCCTCGCGCGCTTCGCCGACCTGCTGCCCGCGTTGCAGTATATCACCATCCGCGAACTCGACGGCGTCCGGCTGATCGCCGAGTTCGGCGTGATGTTCCTGCTCTTCACCATCGGGCTCGACCTGTCGCTCGACCGGCTGTGGCAACTGCGCCGCCTGGTCTTCGGCCTGGGCCTGGCGCAGATGCTGCTCACCGCCGCCGCGATTGCCACCATCGCCCTGGCCTTCGGCAATGCGCTGCCGGCCGCCATCGTGCTGGGCAGTTGCCTGGCGCTCAGCTCCACCGCCATGGTGATGCAATTGCTGCTGGAATCGCGCCGCAGCGCCACGCCGCTGGGCCGCGCCAGCTTTGCCATCCTGCTGCTGCAGGATCTGGCCGTGGTGCCGATCCTGCTGCTGGTCGGCTTTGTCGCGGCGGCTCAGCAAGGCAGCGGCGACCATGGCGGGTTGTGGCTGCAACTGGGCGAGACGCTGCTGGGTGCGGCCGCAGCTCTTGGCGGCATCGTGCTGTTCGGCCGCTACCTGCTGGCGCCGCTCTATCGCATGGTGGGCGCAGCAAAAAGCCCGGAACTGTTCATGGCGCTGACCCTGCTGGTGGTAATCGCCATGGCGGCCGTCACCGGACTCGTCGGATTGTCGATGGCGCTTGGCGCTTTCCTCGCCGGGCTGCTGCTGTCGGAAAGCGAATATCGCCATGCCGTCGATGTCAGCATCGAACCCTTCAAGGGATTGCTGCTCGGCCTGTTCTTCCTCTCGGTCGGCATGGGCATCGACCTGCGCGTGGCGCTCGACCATGCCGGCTGGCTGCTGCTGTCAGTGATCGGGCTGTTCACGATCAAGGGCAGCATCATCGCAGCGCTGGCGCTGTTGTTCGGCCGCGGCAGGACCGTGGCACTGGAAATGGCGCTGCTGCTCGGCCAGGGCGGCGAATTCGCCTTCGTCGTGCTGGGCATGGCTGAACGCCTTGGCCTGATCGAACTGCAGATCTCGCAGTTCATGCTGCTGGTGGTCTCGTTGTCGATGGCGCTGACGCCGCTGACCGCGCTGGTGGCGCGACGGATTGCGCGCGGCGCCGAACATCGCGACGCCCAGCGCGCCCATGGCATCGCCGAAGATGCCGCCGCATTGGAAGGCCATGTGCTGATCTGCGGTTTCGGCCGCGTCGGGCAATCGATTGCGCGGCTGCTGGATGCCGAACAGATTCCCTGGGCCGCCCTCGATCACGACAGCGCCACGGTCGCACGTGAACGCAGCAATGGCCAACCGGTGCATTACGGCGATGCCAGCCGCAGCGAATTCCTGGAACGCCTGAATGCCGCGCAGGCCCAGGCCGTGGTCGTCACGCTGGACGATGCCACGGCGGCCGGGCGGCTGGTGGCCGCACTGCATCGCGGCTGGCCGCAGCTGCCGGTGCTGGCGCGGGCCCGTGATGCGGCCCATGCCGAACAGCTGCGCCAGCTTGGCGCCAGCGAGGTGGTGGCCGAGGCCGAGGAAGCCTCGCTGCAGCTCGGCGGCCTGGCCCTGCAGAAAACCGGCCTGCCGGACGACGCCGTGCGGCTGCGGCTGGAACGGGCCCGGTCGCGGCAGGATTGAGTGGGTCACACAGATATTAGGAAAATAATTCTATACATGTTCGCTTTATGTATTGAATTACCCGCCGCGATGCGCTACTGTAACCGGACTACCGACCGGAGATAGCATGCACCCCCCCACTCCTGACCAGCCTCCTGCTGCTCCGTCGCAGCCCGTGCGGCTTCTGCGCCTGCTGCTCGGCGTCTGCATCGGTCTGCTGGTTGTCTTTGTCGGTCTCGTCCTGCTGATCGGGATGGAAGGCTTGATGCTCTTATACCTAGAGTCCGTTCCCCCACCTGACCGCAATTTACCGATTTATATGGTCTTTCGCGGCAGCGCCTACCTGGTGGTCGCAGGTCTCATGGCATGGGCGATCCACTGGCTGGCCGCCCCGCCGCGCCGCCGCCGCTACTGGATTGCGCTTGGTGTGGGAACCGCACTTCTGGCCAGCCCGGCGGGACCATACATCATGATTTATGCGACCTTCGCCGTGATTTACCTGCTGGGCATCTATCGCTAGTCATCATATTAAGAACAAATCATAAACAAAATCAAAGGATTGCCCATGTCCGATAAAGCCCGCCCTTCGCACAGCAGCCAGCGGCAGATTCTGGATCAGGCCCGCGAGCGCCTCCGCGACAACGACATCGACGGCTACTGGGCGCTACTGGCGCGCCATGACGATTATGCCGGTCTGGCGCGCGACGCCGCGGCCAATCGCGGCGAGCTGGGCAAAACGGCCAATGCGCGGCTGGAGCGTTTCGCACGCGAGCAGCGCGGCAAACCGCTGGACGAGGCCGAGCGCGAGGCGATCCGCAGTGAAGTGGCCGCCGCCGATCTGGCGCAGCGCGAACGCAACCTGGATGACCGCGGCGATCATCGCATCAGCGGCAAGGACAGCGTGGACTATCACACAACAGTGTTCGAGGCTCGCGACATTCCTAAGGAAGCCTATCTGCCTGCCGAACTGCAACCGATGCTGGGTGGCCTCTGGGGCATTGGCGCCGGTATCCTGCTGCCCGATGCGACCAAGATAGATCCCTCAGCATGGGACGCAGCCAAGCCATTTAGCGAATCTTTGGATTGGGCGCGGAATGACTGGAAACCCATCAAGGATGCACCCTTCCGCGAGCAGGTGATCGAGAATGCGAAAACCCTGCCGACCGAAGGCCTGATGGAGATCGAGGGCTTTCACGGCAGCGATGCCGCACCCGCATCACAGACAGAGCAGAAAGCCGCGCGACCGGCCGCTTCGTCTTTTGCCACGCAATTCGCGGCTTTGCCGCCGTCGCCGCAGCGCTGGCTCGATGTCACGCTGACGAAAAAGCCCGGCGAGCTGAGCGAAGCCGACCTGCATGCATTGCAGGCGCATGATGCCTATCTGCAGCCGCAGCATCCGCGCCGTGACGAGACGTTTCGGCTGGTCAGCGACACCTACAGCTTTCTCTATGGCGATGCGCCGCAGCCAACCGATGCCACCGGCCGGCCGCAGCGCAACGGTCCACTGCGCATGCCGCCCGGCACATCGCGTGTCACCGAAGCCGAACGTAGACGCAGCGACGAGCTTGCCGGCTTCGGCACGGAGCTGGATCGCTGGAAGACCGGTCTCGGCAACGATGACATGGCGCAGCAGCGCATCACCGGCTGGCTGCAGCGCGGGTTGAACGAGCTGCTCTGGCCCGGCCAGCGCGCCCCGGATGCCGCCGAGGCCGGTCGCCGCCGCTATCGCGGCGGACCGCTGCTGGTGGACGGGCTGTTCGGTCCGGTGACAGCCGATGCGCTGGACCAGGCCCAGGCTAATTCAGGCATCGCGCTGCTGCAGGACCGCATCGGGCGGATCGCCGACGATGAGGGCTGGCAATTGCTGCCAGCCTGACAGCGGCGAGCGCGCCGGACGCCGTCAGGTCGCCTTGCGTCCGAAATGCGTCTGGATGGCCGACAGGATGTGGGCATCCTCTGTCCTGTAGCTGACGGCCACATAGCCGCGCTCCTGCCGCGCGACATTCGCCTGGCAGGAGAATTCCAGCGGACCGGCAGCAGTCGCGACGCGCACTTTGAGTGCAATCGACTGCCCCACCGCCGGCGGGTTGCTGACCGGACCGAAGAACAGGCCGACCGATGACCAGTTGCGTAGCGGCAGGATCTGTTCATTCAGCACCACCACATCGCCCGAGCGCGCCTCGTGACGCGGCGCGCGGCGATGCTCGACGCCGCCGCCTTCCAGCTTGAAGAAGTCGACCAGTTCGGCCAGCCCCTGCGCCATGCTGGCCAGCGTCTGCGCCGAGGCATGCGTCTCTTCCACCAGCGCGGCATTGCGCTGGGTCATCTCGTCCATGTTGCCGACGGCGATATTCACTTCGTCCAGGCCGCGCGACTGCTCGCCCGACGCGGTGGCAATCTCGCCGATGATGGCGCCGACCTTCTCGACGGCCTGCACGATCTCGGTCAGCGACGCCCCGGTCTGGTTGACCAGGCGCGCGCCCTCGCGCACCTGCCCGGTCGAAGCCTGGATCAGCGTCTTGATATCCTTCGAGGCATTGGCCGAGCGCTGCGCCAGCCCACGCACTTCCTGCGCCACCACCGCAAAGCCCTTGCCGGCCTCGCCGGCGCGGGCCGCTTCCACCGAGGCATTCAGTGCCAGCAGGTTCGTCTGGAAAGCGATCTCGTCGATCAGGCCGACGATCTCGCTGATCTTCTGCGCACTGGTTTCGATTTCCTGCATGGCGGTGATGGCATTGCCGACCACATCGCCGCCGCGCCGCGCCGTGCCACGCGCCTCGGCGGCCAGCTTGTTGGCGGCCTGGGCATTGTCGGCATTCTGCTTCACCGTCGCGGTCACCTGGTGCATGGCGGCCGCGGTTTCCTCCAGCGTCGCTGCCTGGCTCTCAGTGCGATGCGCGAGGTCTTCCGAACCCGTCGAGATTTCCGACGCGGAATGGCGCAGTTCATCGGCCGAACCGGTCAGTTGCTCGGCAAAGCCGCGCAGTGTGTTCGCCATACTGTTGGTGCTCTGCTTCAGCGTGGCGAAGACGCCATCGTAATCGCCACGCATCTGCCGCGTCACTTCGCCTTGCGACAGGCCCTGCATCACGGTGGCGAGTTCGCCGGTCACCTGATGCAGGGTTGCCGTCAGGGCATTCAGGCGGCGTGACACCTCAAGCAGGAAGCCTTCCTTGCCGGCTTCGGACAGCCGGGTTTCCAGGCGACCATGCGCCACTTCCTCGCAGAGTGCGGAAATCTCCGCAGCCGCGGCCTGCTCGCGCGCCTCTCGCGCGCTGCGCTGGCGGTCGGCCTCCTGCCGCTGCGCCTCGACCTCCTGCTGCAGACGATCGTTTTCCATACCATTGCTCTTGAACACCGCGACGGCGCGGGCAATCGCACCGATCTCGTCGCCCTTGCCGGTATGCGGCACCTCGGCCGTCCAGTCGCGCTGCGCCAGGCGGTTGATGGCGCCAGTCAGTTTCTGCAGCGGCTTGCTGACCGAGCGCGCCAGCAGGAAGGCGATCAGGATCAGGATGGTGGCATTGATCGCCACTGCGATCGTGGTCTGGATCGCATCTTCCTTCGTGGCGGCATCGACATCGTCGAGATACACGCCACTGCCGATCACCCAGCCCCAGGGCGCGAAAGCCTTCACATAGGAAATCTTGCGCACCGGCTCGGCGCTGCCCGGCTTCGGCCAGCGGTAGGACAACGGCCCCTCACCCTTTTCGCGGGCGATGCGGGCGAATTCGGTGAAGATGCGCTTGCCGTCCGGATCGGCATAATTGCTGACATCGGTGCCCACCAGCTTGTCGGCGAAGGGGTGCATCAGCAGCACCGGCTTCTGGTCGTTGATCCAGAAATATTCCGTCTTGCTGTAGCGCAGCGACTTCACGGCATTCATCGCCGCCTGCTGCGCGTCGTCCCTGCTCATCGCACCCTTGTCGGCCTGTGCGGCATAATACTGCACCAGGCTATGCGCGGTCTCGACCAGTTCGCGCGTCTTGATCTCGCGGTCGCGCAGCAGATCGGCGCGGGCCTCGAGCAGGTCATACCCGGTCTGTCCGACCAGGCTGAGGATGGCGACGGCAATAATGGCCATGATGCGAACAATAACGGGCATATGCAGACCGCGACGCGGTGCATTGACTGTTGCCGGGGACACGGCGACAGAAAGAACGGACATAAGCTAATTCTCCAGAGAGCGGACTTGACGATCGGATTCCGGTGACCGCATCCATATCGCGCGCCACGATAAGTCGGGTTGACCTGCGTCAAGAAATTATTATTCGATAATCAGGCCATCCTGGCGCAGTCAGCCGGTCTGACGAGCGCCCGGCATGTGATCCGCGCCTGCACCCGCCAGCCGCTCCGGGGGCAGCGTCAGCCGCACACTGGTGCCCTTGCCCTGTATGCTGTCGATGCTGACAGCCCCACCATGCATCTCCATCAGCGCACGCACGATAGCGAGGCCGAGGCCGGCGCCCTGGGACTGCCGCGTGTAGACATTGTCGATCTGCGCGAAGGGCCTCATCAGTCGCGGCAGGTCGGCGGCGGCAATGCCGATGCCGGTATCCGCCACCCACAGTCGCAGCCCGACCTGAGGATCGCTGCGAAGCCCGCAGGTGATCTGGCCTCCTGCAGGGGTGAATTTGACGGCATTGGACAGCAGGTTAAGCAGAATCTGCCGCATCGCGCGTTCATCGCCACGCAACTGCGGCACGGGGTCGCCGAGATCGAGCTTCACCGCCAGCCCCGCCTCTGCAATCTGGCTGCGCATCACCATGACAGCGTCATCGATCACATCGCGCGGATCCAGCAGGGTTTCCTTCAGGCTGAACTTTCCGGACTCGATGCGCGACAGATCCAGCAGATCATTGATGATGCCGAGCAGGTGCTGGCCGCTGGCATGGATATCGGAACAGTAGGACCGCACCAGATCCTCGTTGGCGACATTGACGATGCCGGATTTCATGGCATCCGAGAAACCGATGATGGCATTCAGCGGCGTGCGCAGCTCGTGGCTCATATTGGCGAGGAACATGCTTTTGGCGCGATTGGCTGCTTCGGCTTCGTCCTTGGCCCGCTGCAGGTAGCGCGCGATCTCGACGCGATCCGTCTGGTCGAGATTGGTGCCGATCAGCTTGCGCGGCCGGCCATCCTCGTGGGTTTGCACCTCGGACTGCACCTGCAGATGGCGGATGCGGCCATCGGGCAGCAGCACGCGGTGTTCAGTCTCGAACCGCCCGCTACCGGCCAGTGCAGCCTTGTAGCGTGTCATCACCGTGTCGCGATCCTCGGGATGAATGCGCGCGATCCAGGCGCCGGCGGAATTATCGCCGCTATTGATATCGCGACCCCAAAGTTCCCAGACCCGTGCATCGGCCTTGAAGTCTCCGGTGTCGAAATCATACGACCAGGTGCCGATCCGGCTGGCTTCGATGGCAAGGCCGAGATAATTCGCCAGATCCTCCAGCTGCATCTCATGCCGTTTGCGTGCGGTGATGTCGGTGGCCTGCACGACGATGCTGACCGGCCGGCCAGCACCATCCCGCACCATCGACCAGGCCACATAGGCCCAGACGTAATCGCCGTTTTTCCTGCGATAGCGCTTTTCGGCATAATGATAGTCGGCGCCGTTGCCATGCAGCAGGCGATAGACCTGCTCGGAGGCGGCGATGTCGTCGGGATGCGTCAGGTCGAACGCGCGCAGGCCGAGCAGTTCTTCAGCTGTATAGCCCAGCATGTCGCACATGGCCCGGTTGGCACGCAGGCAGCGACCGTCGGGCGACGCCAGCACCATGCCGATCGGCGAATGTTCGATGATGCTGTTCAGAATGGCCTGGCTGTCGCTGACCGCCGACGGGAATGGATGTGGGGTTTGAACTGTCTCTGTCTGCACTTTCACACCTGCGCCTATTCTTTCCACAGTTGTAGATAGTGTTAAAACGCAGCTTGGCATTAATAACCAAGTAATTACCGGGGGTTATCTTTCAGTAATGCACGGGGAGCGTGGCAAAATCCGTCCCCTGACGACCTTGAGGTGAGGATTTCCCGTATACCGTTGCCCCAGGCTTCAGCCATCGCGGGGAGATACCGGTTTTCCCGTCTTTCGGGCAGATCGTCCTGCCCGGCCGGGAGAGGCAGAGCACCAGCCGCTGCGGACAAAGCGGTGCGATAAAATACGCCCCGGACACCGGTGGCACGCCCCGCGGCAACACCACCCCGACCCGACCAAGCGCGCGATGAAGAGAATTTTCTTTTTTACTGTAATGGCTTAGCCGGCTTGGCCTGAACCGGGCTTTCGGTTACTCTGCCCGCCTGTTACAAGCCCAGTGTTTCGGGCCAGGAGCGCCAGCAAGGGCAGCACCGGCCGTCTCGACGCACCAGCCTTCAGAGGGATTACATGTCGCAACCGCAACCGCTCATGCACGGCAAGCGTGGCCTGATCATGGGCGTCGCCAACGACCGTTCGCTGGCCTGGGGCATCGCCACCGCGCTGCATAACCATGGCGCGGAACTGGCCTTCACCTACCAGGGCGAGGCGCTGGAAAAGCGCGTGCGCCCGCTGGCCGCCACCATCGGCGCCGAGCATGTGCTGGAATGTGACGTCACCAATGCCGCCTCGATCGATTCCGTGTTCGATACGCTGGGCAAGAGCTGGGGCAAGCTCGACTTCCTGGTGCATGCCATCGGCTTTTCCGACAAGAACGAGCTGAAGGGTCGCTATATCGACACCAGCTTCGACAATTTCGCGCTGACCATGAATGTGAGCTGCTACAGCTTCACGGCCGTGATGCAGCGCGCCGAAAAGCTGATGACCGATGGCGGCTCGGCCGTCACGCTCACCTATTACGGCGCCGAGCGCGTGATGCCGCATTACAACGTGATGGGCGTGGCCAAGGCAGCGCTGGAAGCCAGCGTGCGCTATCTCGCTGCCGATCTCGGCCGCAAGAATATCCGCGTCAACGCCATCTCGGCCGGCCCGATCAAGACGCTAGCCGCCAGCGGCATCGGCGACTTCCGCGCCATCCTGCGCTGGAATGAGCTGAACGCACCGCTGCGCCGCAATGTCACCATCGAGCAGGTCGGCGGCGCCGGCCTCTATCTGCTCAGCGATCTGGGTGCCGGCGTCACCGGCGAGACACATCACGTCGACAGTGGCTATCACAGCGTCGGCATGGTCGCGGTCGACCAGGCCCCGCAGGTGGCCGAGCTGCTGCTCTCGCTCAAGAAGGGCGAGTAAGCAGGTCTTATGTCGGATAATAGCTTCGGGCGGCTGTTCCGCGTCACCACCTGGGGCGAAAGCCACGGTCCGGCGCTGGGCTGCGTGATCGACGGTGCGCCACCGCGCGTGCCGCTGACCGAAGCCGATATCCAGGACTGGATGGACAAGCGCAAACCCGGCACGTCGCGGTTCGTGACACAGCGCCAGGAGCCGGATTCGGTCAAGATTCTGTCCGGCACCTTTGAAGGCCTGACCACCGGCACGCCGATCATGCTGATGATCGAGAATGTCGACCAGCGCTCGAAGGACTACGGCGACATCAAGGACAAGTTCCGTCCCGGCCATGCCGACTACACCTACTGGAGCAAATACGGCATCCGCGACTATCGCGGCGGCGGGCGCAGCTCGGCGCGTGAAACTGCTTCGCGTGTGGCCGCCGGCGCGGTTGCGCGTCAGGTGCTGAAGACGCTGATCGGTCCGCAGGTGCAGCTGCGCGGCGCGCTGGTGCAGATCGGCGAGAAGACCATCGACGGCAGCGCCTGGAACTGGGACAGCGTGACGCAGAATCCCTTCTGGTGTCCCGATCCGAAGATGGCACTGGAATGGGAAGATTATCTGGATGGCATCCGCAAGGCGGGCTCCAGCGTCGGCGCCGTGGTGGAACTGCGCGCCAGCGGCATTCCGGCCGGACTCGGTGAGCCGATCTACGGCAAGCTGGATGCTGAACTGGCCGCCGCCATGATGAGCATCAATGCCGTGAAGGGCGTGGAGATCGGTGCCGGCTTTGCCGCGGCGCGGCTCAGCGGCGAACAGAATGCCGACGAGATGCGCCTGAGCAACGGCACACCCGAATTTACCTCAAACCAGGCTGGCGGCATCCTGGGCGGCATCTCCACCGGCCAGGAGATCGTGGTGCGCTTCGCCGTGAAGCCGACCTCGTCGATCTTGAATCCGCGCGCCACGATTGATCGCTTCGGCAGCGAGACCGAGATCATGACCAAGGGTCGCCACGATCCTTGCGTCGGCATCCGCGCCGTGCCGGTCGGCGAAGCCATGCTGGCGCTGGTGCTGGCCGACCAGCTGCTGCGCCATCGCGGCCAGGTCGGCGATTTCAAGAGCGGGTTTGACGCGCGCTAGGCGGGGACACCGCCACTCCCCCCCAACATTGTCATGCCCGGGCTTGTCCCGGGCATCCACGTCTTACTGCTGCGTCCGAGAAAAGGCGTGGATGGG